>Ga0163144_10001940_pt1 | contig 48273 bp, 42 predicted proteins | sample OliLak19BULKMAT1_FD_123175 | JGI IMG/M metagenome (GOLD analysis project Ga0163144, IMG submission 123175) | Freshwater microbial mat bacterial communities from Lake Vanda, McMurdo Dry Valleys, Antarctica - Oligotrophic Lake LV.19.BULKMAT1 | ecosystem: Environmental > Aquatic > Freshwater >... | reverse complement strand
CTGCAGGAAGCAGCCAGCATTCTGCGTGAGGGTGTGGAAGATCTGGCGGACCTGGTGGATGTAGTAAGCCGTCAGAATACGCAGATCGAGACACTGCTAAAACAGCAGTCTTCCGTGATCTCCGGCATCTCTTCATCCATCCAGGGCGCGCGGGTGGTGCCTGTGTCACGTCTCATGCCCGGTTTGCGCCGTATCGTGCGCACCGTCAGCACGGACCTTGGCAAGGTGGTGTCCTTTAAAGTGTTGAACGAAACGGGAGCGCTGGATCGCGATCATTACGCACGCCTGCAGGTGATCCTGGAGCACATGGTTAGAAATGCCCTGGACCACGGCATCGAATCGCCTGAGCAGCGCGTAGCGATGGGCAAGCCGACTGGCGGGCGCATCACCATCGACGTGCGCAAGTCAGGAAGCGATTACCTGATCCGGTTGTCCGACGATGGCAAGGGTATTGATCCTGATGCCATTCGCGAAGCCGCTTATGAGAAGGGACTGAATGTGGATGTCGACGCCCTCAGTGATGAGGAAGCCATCAGGCTGATATTCCACAAGGGCTTTTCGACGGCCAGCACCCTGAGCGAGATCTCCGGACGTGGCGTTGGCATGGATATCGTGTTGACCGAACTGCAGCAGATCGGCGGCGACGTACAAATCCAATCGGCGGTTGGCCTGGGCACAGCTTTTGAGGTGCGCATTCCCAGCAATGTCTCGGTTAATGGTGCGCTGCTGGTCGGCGCCGCCGGTGAATCCTACGCTATTCCGCTGAATGGCTTGATAGCGGTAGAGCAGGTCCCCGTGGATGAGTTCTTTGCCGCCGTGGAGGAGCACGCCACACTGAAGCTGGCCGATATGGAGTGCGAGCCTGCGTACCTGGCGAACTTGTGCCAGGGTCTGGGCTTGCCCGACCGCAGTGCCTGGAATAAATATGTCCCGGTCATCATCGCCGGTTCTGCCAACCGCTATATGGCGATTGCCATCGACAATCTGCACGAGGCACTGGAACTGGTGGTGCGCTCACTGGGCTCGCAGTTCTCCACGGTGCCGGGGTTGGCTGGTGCGGCGACCACCGCCGAAGGTGAAGCTATTGTTGCCCTGGATCTCAACGTGCTGGTGAGCAGCACGGGCGCCGACGGTATTGCACCTACGGCAGTGGCCCAAGCTAAATCCACGACTCTGTTGGCGCTGGTAGTGGACGATTCCAGAACCCAGAGGATGGTCGCGACGAGCCAGTTGGATACGGTTGGTGTTGAAACTGTCACCGCGGAAAACGGTCTGGTGGCGATAGACCTGCTCAATGCGACGCACAGGTTGCCGGATATCATTTTGCTGGATGTGGAGATGCCGGTTAAGGATGGCATTCAGACGCTGCGTGAGATCCGTAAATCACGGCGCTACGGCCATCTGCCCGTCATCATGGTCACTTCCCGCACGGGCGCCAAGCACCGTGCGCTGGCCAGTGATGCCGGTTGTAACGCCTATATGGGCAAACCCTTTAATTTCCCGGCGCTGATCAAGCAGATCAATGAACTGACCGGGTATGACTTGCAGCTGTCCTGAGGAGCCAAGATGACGGATAACAAAAAGCGATGGTGTGTGCTGATACCGTGTTCCAAAACGGAAACCTGGGCCGTACCGCAAAATTGCCTGGGTGAAATTATGACCTTGCATACCGATACCGTGCTGCCGCCGGATGAGGTCAACTGGCGTGGTCGCACAGTGCCGGTGCTGGATTTTGGCAGCGATGATGGCTCGCTGTGGCGCGAGCCGCGCCGTGGGGCCGGACTGGTGGCGATTTTCCTGGGGCTTAAGGGGGAGGGGTGCGAGTACTGGGGGGTGGCTGTGCGCGGTCAGGGGTTGCGCGTTGTCAGCCTGTCGCCCGAGCAGGTGGAGGATGCTCCGGAGCGGATGCAGCAGCACGCCACGGCGGCCTTCAATTTCAATGGCGTGCTGTGCCAGGTGCCTGATCTGGACAGTTTTCAAAAGAAGATAGCCGTCAGTCAGCACGTTGCCTGACTACACCCATACGCCCCCGGAGATTTGAGCTTTGCATTTAGATGAAATAGTCAGCTGGATTGACGGGGCTTTCGGTGCAGTGTCACCCAGCCCTGAGCACGCGGACGTCGAGATCCTCAAAAGAATATTTGGCGATCGCGGTTACCAGCGCTACCTGCAGGACCAGGTCAACCGCCAGATCATAAGGGATTACCTGACCAATGCTGTGGTTTTGGGTGTGATCAGCGAGGGCGGTCTGGCGGCGTTTGCGTCGCAGGTGGTATCCGAGGAGGGTCGAGCCACGCTGGCTTTGTATATGCTGATGAGCTCGGTCGAGGAAGCGAGGGACCTGCCCGCAGTCAACAGCGACATCGAGGTACTCAAACCCCTCAAGCCCGCACCGGGGACGCATCCCCATATCCAGCTCGTACCGAACAAGTCCACCCCTGGCTAATACCCCTGGACATTGCACCCGGGCGTGGTTGGGCCGCGTCCGCATGGCGTCGATATCCGTCCAGTGATAGAACATGATGTTAAAAAATTGGCATAAAAATAATTAATAGTTCAAATATCTCCATATTTGATAAAATAAAGGCACATAAACTGCCTAAAATTTAAAGTAATAGAAAAAATGGCATTTTATTTATTGTCGCGGTACCCCACCCGACTTATAACTGGACTGTCGCCGCGCAATTGGCAGCGAACTGGGAAGGTGGTTGTGGGTCCGTCCAGGCGAACCCACCCAAACCCCCGCCAGTGGCACTAACCAGGGTGGCATATAAGATCAGTGGGGAAGGCAGTGATGTTGACAATAACACCGACGGCAGTACTGGACAGAGTCCCGAAAGAAGGGCCTGAAGTTTTCGCGGTCATCGGGGGGAAGAAAGTATTCCTACCCGCCGACGCCAGATATGTGATGCAGGACAGGCGCGGACTTTGGTATTACAGCTCACGCAAGCCGCGTCCGAAGGAAGGGGACTGGACGCCGAATAAAACCAGCATCGCCTGTCGTACGGAGCTGGGTTATGTGCGGGCCCTGAAAACTGACACAGTGCAGCAGTGGCTGGATACCTGTCAGAGAACAGTGCGCATGGTGCGGTCAAATAGAGGTGGCGGCCGTCGTCCCGCTGAGGATTGAGCAACACCCGACCGTTGTGCAGTATTGCCGCTGCCCGGTCAGCCCGACACTGACCGGAACCGGAACGGGGCATAGCACTGCCAAGTTTGCTAGACTGGGGCCAATCCCTGCGGCCCCTCTAAAGCATGATGCAATCCACCGTCGAAGTAGCGCCGTCCTCGCCCACAGACGCAGCACGCCTGATGCGCCTGGCGACCTACGCCTCGATCAGTGTTGCGATCACCCTAATGCTTGCCAAAACGTTTGCCTGGGCAGTCACCGACTCGGTGACGCTGCTCGCCACCCTGATCGACTCCACCCTGGACGCTTTGGCATCGCTTATCAATCTGGTGGCGGTGCGCCATGCCATTTCCCCCGCTGATAAAGAGCATCGCTTTGGCCACGGCAAAGCGGAAGCGCTGGCAGGCCTGGGGCAGGCGGCTTTTATTGCCGGTTCGGCGGGCTTCCTGCTGCTGGAATCGGGTCGACGCATACTGCATCCCGTACCACTGGAGTCCTACGGTCCGGGTCTGGTAGTGATGCTGTTCTCGATCGCCGCGACACTCGCGCTGATGGCCTTTCAGCGGTACGTGATTCGCAGGACCAACTCCACCGCGATCAAGGCGGATGCGCTGCACTACCGCACCGACCTGTTGGTCAATGGCAGCGTTATTGTTGCCCTGCTGCTGTCGGTGCAGGGCTGGGCAGGTTTTGACCCGCTGTTTGCTATCGCCATAGCCATGTATATTTTATACAGCGCCTGGGCGATTGTGCGGCAATCCCTGGACGACCTCATGGACCGCGAACTGCCGTCCTCTGAGCGCGAAGCCATCAAGCGCATCGCCGTGGCCCATGCCGCTGTGCGCGGCCTGCACGATCTGCGTTCCAGGCGCTCCGGCATTGCCACTTTTCTGCAGTTGCACCTGGAGGTAGATGACGACCTCACTCTCCTGCAGGCGCACAGAATCTCCGACGAGGTGGAGTGGCAACTGCAACAGTCGTATCCCAGCGCTGAAATCATTATTCATATCGATCCGGCCTCGGTAGTGCCACATGAACCGGTACCGGCGTTTCTGCAGTCGTAGCGCAAAAAAGTCGGATTTCAGTGAATAATGCACATCCATATTACAGGGGAATTCCATATATTAAGTGCAAGGGGCTATCCCGGGTGGTGCTCTGCCGCCATTGCCTGACAATTACAATAAAAGGAGCAATACCATGTTGCAAAAATTTACCCGCAAGAATCTGTCGCTGGCTGTGCTGCTGGCATCCGGGCTGGTGGCCAGCAATGCCATGGCGCAGTTGGAGGAGGTCATCGTCACGGCACAGAAACGCGTTGAATCATTGCAGGATGTCCCGATTGCCATCAGCGCTTTTAATGCCGATGCCATCGAATCCATGGGGCTTGTCGATGCCAAGGACATAGGTATGGCCTCGCCCTATCTGCAAATGCCCGCGTACCCATTTTCCAACAATAACCTGGCGATATTTATTCGCGGTATTGGTAATGCGGACTCCATTGTCATCACCAAGGATCCGACGGCGGGCCTGTATTACGACGGGGTGTATGCGGCACGTTCCACTGGCCTATTGGCGGACCTGTCTGATCTGGAGCGAGTGGAGATACTGCGTGGTCCGCAGGGTACCTTGTACGGTCGCAACACCACTGCGGGTGCGATCAACTTCATCAATGCCAAACCTACCGGGGAATTAGGCTTCAAGCAAAGCCTGAGCGTGGGGAATTACGATAGCTGGCGCTCCGTCAGTCACCTGAACCTGCCCGATGCGTCGGGTTTCAAGGCCAAGTTGACGGCCACGTTCTCCGACCGTGACGGTTGGGTGCAAAACGAGGGTGCCAATGAGGTGCCCGGCTATGAGTACAACGATTACAACAAAAAGGAAACCGAGGGTTACCGCGCTGCCTTGCGCTATGACGGTGTCGAGAAACTGCTGGTGGATTACAGCTATGACTACTCCGATGTTACTTCCACGCCGGGCTATTTCCAGTATGGTGGCCCGACCGGCGGTTTCACTGCCCTCGGTGCACCCATCACCAACAGTTTTACTGACCGCCTGAAAAATACCCGTACCCCCACCGGCGGCGAGCAGTTTGCGTATTACCTGCCGGATTCCATCACCGAAGTGCAGGGGCACAACCTCACGGCTAGTTACGAGCTGAATGACAAGCTGACGCTCAAATCGATTACCGGCTATCGTGAGTTTGACGATGATGTCTCGCAGAATTTTTCCCAGTCCTTTGGGGGTGCGGGACCCTTTGAGACAAACACCAAGACTGACCACGATCAGTTCACGCAGGAACTGCAATTGCTGGGTAGTGCTGATCGCCTCCAGTACGTGGGCGGCCTGTATTATTTCACCGAGAACGGCGACCAGAAAGAACGGCAGTACCTGGACCGCGCCAGTGTCGACGAGCTGGGGATTTACGCCTTCGACTTTGTCACCGGGATGCCCTGCTCAGATGGCACAAAGCCGGGACCTATTTGCACCGACTTTGCAAATGCTACTTACCCGAACTATCTGGGTGAATACGCTGTGAATACAGACGTGGAATCCTGGGCGGGATACGGCCAGGCGACCTGGACGCCAGACGTGCTTGAGGACAAACTGGACCTGACCCTCGGCCTGCGCTACACCGATGATGACCGTAGTGCCGGTCGCACCAATGATGGCTGGTACGCCAACTCCTTCTTTCCGGGCAAAACGGACTCGCAGAAGGATAAGATTGATTACACGGCCGTTGCCGATTACAACTGGACGGATGAGTTCTCGACCTACGCCAAGGTGTCCACGGGCTTTCGCTCCGGTGGCTCCAGTCGTAATGGCCTGGATTTCAATCAGCCCTTTGACAGTGAAGAGCTGACATCCTACGAACTGGGCTGGAAATCGGAGATGCTCGAGCAGCGTCTGCGCGTCAACGGTGCCGCTTACTACATGCAAAATACCGATATCATTCTCGACTATCTGCCCGATCCCGTGAACAGTCCGCAGTTTGTGGAGTCGTTCAATTCGGGTGACGCCGATGTGTCCGGTCTGGAAATCGATGCACAAGCGGCCATTACCGACGAGTTCCTGGTTGGCGTGAGTTTCTCCTACCTCGATTACGATTTCAGCAATGTCGATTTCCCCGATGGTTCTGACCACACCGATACCACGGAATTGGTCTGGGCCCCGGAATATGCCTACGCCATTACTGCCGACTATAGCCTTCCGGTCAGCATCGGGGAGGTCCGGTTCCACCTCGATTACGCCTGGCAGGATGACCAGTTTGCCCTGGCCAACACCGAGTTTGGTGAGGTTGTGGTGGCTGACTATGGCCTGTTGAATGGCCGTATCAGTCTGGCCGATGTTACGCTGGCCAACCATAATTGGCAGTTCGCCTTGTGGGGCAGAAACCTCACTGACGAGGATACGGCCAACTACCAGATCGGCTCCACAGCCTCGACCTACCTGGCGCCGCTGATGTATGGCGCTGAGGTGATCTTCGAGTTCTAGCGCTCGCGGTGCGCACTGCACACGAAACTTAGAAGGGGTTGCCGGTGGCAGCCCCTTTTTTTATGGCATAGTGTATGTTCAAATCCGATTGACAAGCATGAGGTAACCCCGTGAGCGACCTTGAACATTTCCGCCAGCAGACGCGAGCCTGGCTGGAGGAGAATTGCCCTGAGAGCATGCGCCAGCCGGTGAAGGGCTTTGAGGATTATTACAATGGCGGGCGCAGGCCACAGATTACCCATCCCGACCAGAAAATCTGGTGTGACCGCATGGCGGCGCGCGGCTGGACCGTCCCCCATTGGCCGACAGAATACAGCGGCGGCGGCCTGGACAGTGAACAGGTCAAGGTCCTTAACGAGGAAATGGCCCGCATCGGCGCCCGACGGGCGCTGGACAGTTTCGGCATTTCCATGCTCGGACCGGCCCTGCTGCACTTCGGCTCCGAAGAGCAGAAACTGGAACACCTGCCCAGGATCGTGCGCGGCGAAATTCGCTGGTGCCAGGGCTATTCCGAGCCCAACGCCGGCTCCGACCTGGCAAGTCTGGCGACCAAGGCCGAGGATAGAGGCGACCACTATGTGATCAACGGCCAGAAAGTCTGGACATCCTACGCGGATAAGGCCGACTGGATTTTCTGCCTGGTGCGCACCGACAACTCAGGCAGCAAGCACGAGGGTATCAGCTTTGTGCTGTTCGATATGGATCAGCCTGGCGTCACGGTGCGCCCCATCAGGCTGATCAGCGGCAGTTCACCTTTCTGCGAAACCTTCTTTGACAATGCCATAGCGGAGAAAAAAAATCTCATCGGTGAAGCAGGCAATGGCTGGACCATCGCCAAGTACCTGCTGACGCACGAACGGGAAATGATCTCCGGCTTCGGCGCGGCACCCAAAAAATCAGTCGGGCAACTGGCGGTGGAAAGTATGGGCACAGATACTTCGGGCCGCCTGGCCAACCCGGTCCTGCGCCAGACTATCGCCCAGTACCAGCTCGATACCCTGGTCTTTGCCGCGACCATGGCCCGGGTCGGTGACGAGGCCAAGGCCGGACAGGGTCTCGGTGCTGCATCCTCGATTTTCAAGTATTACGGCACCGAGCTGAACAAGCGGCGCAATGAGCTTAATCTGGCAGTGGGCGGAGAATGCGCGTTGGGCTGGGAGGGTCAGGAGTACCGCGGCGGTGCGACCAGTCGCGACTGGTTGCGCTCCAAAGGTAACTCCATCGAGGGCGGGACCTCGGAGGTACAGTTAAATATCATCGCCAAGCGTGTACTGGGACTTCCCGACGCGTAGTCACGGAGCACACGTAGTCACGGGTCAATAAGAGGAACAGCGCAATATGGCATTGGTGTTAAATGAAGAGCAGGTAATGCTCAAGGATTCCGCTGCGGGCTTTCTGGCACAGAAGGCCACGGTGACGCACCTGCGCGCACTGCGCGACAGTGGCAACGAGCGCGGGTTCAGCGATGACGTGTGGCGTGACATGGCGCAAATGGGCTGGGCCGGCATTGCCATCCCCGAAACGTTTGGTGGTTTGGGTTATGGATATACCGGTCTGGGGCTGGTACTGGAACAGGCGGGGCGCAATCTCAGCGCCAGTCCGTTGCAATCCACCGTGCTGGTGGCGGCCACTGTCATCGGAGAATTAGGCAGCGCGCAGCAGCAAGAGCAATTGTTGGCCGCGATTGCGGCCGGCGAGACACTGGTCAGTCTGGCGCTGCAGGAAGGCCCCCACCATGCGCCGCTTGATACGGTATTGAGTGCTGTGGCGCAGGCCGATGATTATATTCTCAATGGTGTGAAAGTACTGGTACTGGATGCCAGCGCGGCGCACACTTTTATCGTCATTGCGCGCACCAGTGGTGAGCGCGGCACTGAACGAGGATTGAGCGCCTTCCTGGTGGATGCCAGGGCAGCCGGCCTGACGGTAGAGCGGCGCAGCCTGGTGGATTCGCGCAGCGTGGGCGCACTGGTGCTGGAAAATGTACGGGTCCCCGCCACCCATCTGCTGGGTGTGCCGGGCGACGCCTGGGGCGGACTCAACCGTGCGCTGGATATTGCCAATATCGGCCTGGCGGCGGAATTGCTCGGTCTGTCGCTGGAAGTGTTCGAGCGCACCGTTGCCTATCTCAAGGAGCGCAAGCAGTTTGGGCGGGTGATCGGCTCGTTCCAGGGTTTGCAGCATCGCGCTGCAGAGCTGTTTGCTGAATTGGAGTTGGCACGCTCTATTGTGTTGCAGGCCTTGCACACGATCGATAACGGCGAGCGGGACCTATCCCTGGTGGCGAGCGCAGCCAAGGCCAAGCTGTGTGAAGTGGCGCAGCGTGCGACCAATGAGGCTATCCAGATGCACGGTGGCATCGGCATGACGGACGAGTACGAGATCGGTTTTTTTATCAAGCGGGCCCGGGTGGCGCAGCACACGTTTGGGGATTATAACTATCATCTGGACCGCTTTGCCCGGCTCAGCGGTTTTTGATCAATGGCGCGAGACGGAACTGACACCCTGATGAATCCAGAGCTAACACAGTTTGATGACGTCGTTGCCGGCCTCACCGCGCAAGGGCAACCTTTTGAGGTCAACTCGGTGCAGTTAGGGGGTGTGGAGTACCGCAACTTCGCCACACTGCCCGCCAATTTGGGCCAGTACTTTCTGGTCATGTTGCAGCATGCACAGAAGGACTTTGCGGTTTACCTGGACGAGCGCTACACCTTCGCTCAGGGCTACCAGCACAGCTGCGAATTGGGTGCCGCGCTGGTGCAGCGCTACGGGGTGGCCAAGGGTGATCGGGTCGCTATTCTCAGTCGCAATAATCCACAGTGGATGATGGCCTTTATCGGCTCCACTGCGGTCGGCGGCGTGGCCGTCCCGATGAACGCCTGGTGGACCACCGAGGAACTGGACTACGGCTTTGCCGACAGTGGCGCCAGGATCGTGGTGGCCGATCGCGCCCGGGTGGAGCGACTGGCACCCATTATGAAAAAGCACGGTCTGCAGATCATTGCTATCGACGATTGCAGCGGGCTCCCTGTGGAGTACACACCGTTTGCGGACTTGCTACGGGATTTTTCCGGCGCTGACATGCCGGCCGTCGAGGTGGCGCTGGACGACCACGCCACCATCATGTACACCTCCGGTTCCACCGGCCATCCCAAGGGTGCGCTGTCGTCCCACCGTGGCGTATTATCCGCCCTGTACAGCTGGATGTGCATGGGTGTCGCCACCAAGATGGCCGGTACCCAGCAGGCACGGGAACAGGGACTCTCCCCCGCCGCGTTGCTGACGATACCCTTATTTCACTGCACGGCCAGCCATTCGGCCTTTATGTTGTCGCTGGTGGTTGGGCGCAAGATGGTGATTATGGACAAGTGGGACGCGCAGGAAGCTCTGCGGCTGATTGAGGCGGAACGCATCACCTGGTTCAACGGTGTGCCCACCATGTCGGCGGAACTGCAGGCGGCAGCGGAAACCACGGACCGCGATATATCCTCCCTGACCGAAATCATGGCCGGAGGCGCCGCGCGTCCTCCCGACCAGGTGCAAAAAATCAGCGGTACGTTCAAGAAGTCAGCGCCGGGCATCGGTTACGGTCTTACCGAAACCAATGCGCTGGGCTCGGTAAATTCTGGCACTTTCTACATTGCGAAGCCCGACAGTGCCGGTCGCGTGGTGCCTGCGGTGACGGAGTTTCGCGTGATCGGCGAGGATGGTCGCGTACTTCCCGCAGGCGAGCGGGGCGAACTGTGCATCAAGTCACCGGCTAACATACTGGGTTACTGGAACAAACCCGAAGCAACGGCAGAGGCCTTTGTCGACGGCTGGTTCCACACCGGCGATATCGCCTATCTGGATGTGGAAGGGTTCGTGTACATCGTCGACCGCATCAAGGACATCATCATCCGGGGTGGCGAAAATATCAGCTGCCTGGACGTGGAGGCGGCTATTTCTGCCCATCCGGGCGTCCTTGAGGTCGCGGTTTTCGGGCTGCCCGATGCGCGCCTCGGCGAGGTCGTCGGGGCCGCCGTGGTGCTGCGGGAGGGAGTCGCGCTGACGGCGGGTGAACTGTGCACCTCCCTGGCCAAACACGTGGCGTCCTTCAAGATACCGAGCCATATCTGGTTTCGCACTGAGCAGTTGCCGCGCATTGCTTCGGGCAAAATATTCAAGCGGCAGATCAAGGCGGATTACGCCGCCGTACTACAAGGAGAATGACCATGGATTTAGGAATCAGCGCCAATGTGGCACCGCTGCTGGCGGAGGTAAAACGTTTTATCGAGGACGACATCCAGCCGGTAGAATATGACTATTACGCCGACATAGCGGTGGGTGATCGCTGGCAGTTTACCCAGCGGCAGACGGATATCCGCGAGGGTCTGAAAACAAAAGCCAAAGCGAAAGGGCTGTGGAATTTCTTCCTCACCGATGACGCTGCGGGCTCCGGCCTGAACACAGTGGAATATGCCTATCTCGCCGAGGAAATGGGCAAGTCCCATATGGCGGCGGAAGTGTTCAATTGCTCTGCACCCGATACGGGCAACATGGAAGTGCTGCACAAGTACGGTACGCAGGCGCAGAAGAAGCAGTGGCTCGAACCGCTGCTGAATGGCGAGATTCGTTCAGCTTTTGCCATGACCGAACCGGGCGTGGCTTCCTCCGACGCTACCAACATCTGCACCACTGCGGTGCTCGATGGCGATGAATGGGTGATCAACGGCGAGAAGCACTATATATCCGGTGCCGGTGACCCGCGCTGTAAGATCATGATCGTGATGGTGAAGACCGAGCCGGACGCGCCCAAACACCTGCAGCAGTCGCAGATACTGGTGCCCACCAATACGCCCGGATTCGAGAATATCCGGCCCATGAAGGTGTTTTCCATGGACGATGCGCCCCACGGCCACATGCACCAGAAGTTCACCAACGTGCGGGTACCCAGGGATAATATTCTGCTAGGCTCCGGTCGGGGCTTTGAAATTTCCCAGGGCCGCCTCGGACCGGGCCGCATTCATCACTGTATGCGCGCCATCGGCGCCGCGGAAAAGGCGCTGGAACTCATGTGCAACCGCTCCGTATCGCGTATCGCTTTTGGCAAGCCGCTGGCGCGCCTGGGCGGCAACATCGACATCATCGCCAACGCGCGCATGGACATCGAACAGGCGCGCCTGCTCACCCTGAAAACGGCGTGGATGATGGACAATGTCGATGCGAAAGAGGCGCGCGTGTGGATCTCCATGATCAAAACCGCTGTGCCCAACATCTCCATTCGTATCGTAGACGAGGCCATCCAGATGTTCGGGGCACTGGGTGTGTCCCAGGACACGCCGCTGGCGAACATGTACATGGCCCAGCGCACCCTGCGCCTGGCAGATGGCCCGGACGCCGTGCACCGCATGGTGGTGGGGCGTAATGAGCTGAAAAAGTACGTCCCGCAGGCGGGCGTTACGGCGACGTTCCGGGACGGTTGACCAGTGTCGTGCGCTGCGGGTGGGCAGCACGGCCCGCGCGCCTGGTCATTGCGACTCTTTTTGGGTTTGCCTCTTCCCCGAAGAGCTTGTCTGCTGTAATTTCGTGGTAATAACTATAATCACGGCGCTGCAGAATGACGAATTCATACAAGCATTACGCTCCAATCCTTGTGGCCCTGGGCCTGCTGGCACAGGTGCCTCAGGCGGGCGCTGCTACCGCCGTTAATGCGCTGGAGGAAATCATCGTCACGGCGACCAAGCGGGAATCCTCACTGTTGGAAACCCCGGCTTCAATCAGTGCCTTCGACACTTCCACGCTGACACAACTGGGTATTGAAAACGGCCTCGACCTGACTGCGCACACGCCCTCGCTCAGCGTTACTACGTTCACCGTGAGTATTCGCGGGGTGGGGCGTCCCAACCTGGCGGTAGGGTCTGACCCTGGCATCGGACTTTACTGGGACGGTGTCTACAACACCGAGAACGGAATATTCGGCTACTCCCAGTTTATGGATATCGAACGCATTGAAGTGCTGCGCGGTCCGCAGGGCATCCTGTATGGACGCAACTCGGTGGGCGGCGCCATCAGTTTCATCAGCAAACGGCCAACCGAGGAATGGGGCGGCACCGCGAGCGCTGAACTCGCCAGCTATGATGGCACTGTACTACAGGCCCTTGCCAGTGGCCCCGCGACCGACAAGCTGGGTGTATTGGCGGCGGTGTCGCAAATCAAACGCGACGGCTACCAGGAAAATATCTACAACGGCCACGATCTCGGTCAGGACGACACCCGCTATGCAACTGTCAGCCTGCAGCACCAGACCACGGAGCGCTGGAGCACCAACCTGAAGTTACTTGATGCCCGGCAGGATTATCGGCCGAGTAATGGTTACATCCTGGAGCCATTCAATCGCGAGCTGGTACAGCAGGTACAGGATGTAGACACCGGGGAAACGCTCAGCCTTCCGGGTATGTTCGCCAAGCAGAACTTTGTCAATATGCGCCAGGGCCTGGCCATTGAAAACCCGGCGGTGCGGGATGAGGACAAGGTAAAGCTGGATCGTGACCCCTCGGTCGATATCAAGCGGTGGGCGGCTTTTGTCAACAGCGACTATGTCGCCGACACGTATGCGCTGAAGTACACGGGTGGGTATTCCAAATACAACTTCGATAACACCGCCGACGCTGACGGCAGCGCGGCCGAGGATTCAGGGCTGGACTGGACCAAACTGTATTTCTTTGGTGCCCCTGTCTCTGAGACCACAGGGTTCGGCATTACACCTTCGGACATGACTTATGTGGTCAACCAGGAGGCCAGCTTTGACTCGCACGAGTTGCAGTATTCCTCCGACTGGGACGGCGACTACTCGTTGCTGGGAGGGCTGTACACCTACCACAGCGATGAAGAACAGGTGGTCAGTTTTCGCGAGTTCAACAATGAATTGATGGCAACCTATGCGTATTTCGGCGGCCTGCTCGGCAAGCCGGTGAGCGACAACAATTATCTCTACCGGGGCGACGCGCATGTCGACACACGCTCCTATGCGAGCTATGGCCAGTTGGGGTGGAACTGGACGCATAAGACCACGCTGACCGCCGGCCTGCGCTACTCCTATGACGAGAAAAAAGGGGGCGACAATACCTTTGTGCAGTTTGTCGGCGACCCCAACGACCCGACGGTGTATAGAACCAAAGAGGACGACTGGGACAAATGGACCTGGCGGCTTGGCGTCGATCACTTCCTGACGCCCGATCAATTCCTCTACGGCTTTATTGCCACGGGTTACCGCTCGGGCGGTTTCAATTTCCAGAAGCCCACTGCCAGCCCGCTGGTGGATGTGGTGAAACCGGAGGAAATCCTGTCCTACGAAATCGGCTACAAGGGCGCCATGCTGGAGCGCCGCTTGAACATCAGTTCGTCGATTTACTACTATGACTACCAGGATTTGCAGGTCATCAAGAGTGACGTGGTCGAGGGTATCCAGCTCAACACCTTCGTGAATGCCGATAAGGCCAGGGCCATGGGCCTGGAACTGGAAGTGCAGGCCCTGCCAGTACCGGATGTGCTGCTCAGCGGCACCTGGTCGTACAACAATACAGAGTACGATGAGTTCTTCACCAAGGATGCCAACGCTTGTACGTTGGGCCCACTGGCCCAGGGCAATGGCCAGGCAGCGCTGTGCCAGGATGAGCAGGATCTGAAGGGCAACCAGTTTCCGCTCACCCCGGAAAATAAAATGTCGCTGAACGCCACGTATTTCTGGAATATGTACGATCTGGATTGGTCAGCCACGGGTACTTATATCTACACTGGCGAGCAGTGGATGTCGCCGTTTAACGACCCATTGTACGACGAAGTGGGTAGCTGGGATCGCTGGGATGCGCGCCTGACCGCCAGTACCAGTGATCTGGTGTGGAAAGTGACAGCCTATGTCAAGAACATCACCGACGATCGCGAAATTGTTACGCGTGGTCGGCCCAGCACCGTCACACAGAATGCCGTAACCGACCTGACCGAGCCGCGCATCTATGGCTTGCGTGTGGATTACAATTTCTGACCCGGTACCGCGCAACCACGCATGAGTGACACGCCCGCGCCGCGCTACACTCGTAGTAAGCGCGATGGTCCTCTTTCGTTTACCACCAAGCTGTACCAGGGCATCGGGGCGATTCCCGATGTAGTCAAAAACTGGTCATTCAATACCTTTGCACTGCTTTACTACAACCAGATTCTCGGGGTCGATGCGGTTCTGGTATCGATAGCGCTAGCACTCGCACTCGCCTTTGATGCAGTCTCGGACCCGGTCGTCGCGTCGATCTCGGACAATGCGAAGTCGCGCTGGGGGCGCCGGCATCCATTGATGCTGCTCTCGTCGGTGCCGCTGGGCGCGGCCCTGTTCGCGGTGTTCACGCCGCCGGGCGGACTATCGAGCGAGGGACTTTTTGCCTGGTTGTTGTTCTTCACGCTGCTTACGCGTGGCCTGATGACGCTGTACTTCGTGCCCTGGGCGGCGATAGCGGCAGAGCTCTCTGACGACTATCACGAACGCACGTCCGTGATGGCCTATCGATACGCCGTCGGCTGGACGGTCGGTGTTGGCCTACCGCTCTACATCTTTACCGCGGTGATGCCCGGGACCGCCGAGTTTCCCGTGGGCCAGCTGAATCCGGCCGGCTATCCGCAGATGGCCTTCATTGTTGCCTGCCTGATGAGCGGCGGCGCCCTCGCGACCACCCTGCTTACCTGGCGCGAGATCCCGTACCTGCGCCAACACGTCGGGCAGCCGTCACGGTTCAGCGTTGCACGCCTCGTGCTCGAGGTGCGCCAGGCGCTGCAGAATCGCCAGTTCGCGTTGGTCTTCATCATCGTCCTGATGTCATCCGGGATCGCGGGCATTACCGCGAATCTGGGCATCTACATGACGACCTTCTTCTGGGGGTTTACCACCGAAGACCTGCGTTGGTTTACCCTGTCGGCTGTCGGGGCAGTCCTCGCCTTTCCGTTGGTGGGTGGAGTGCAGCGGCGCTGGGAAAAGAAGCGCATACTGCTCGTGTGTTATAGCGTGAGCGTGGCTGACGGTATCTTCCTGGTAAGCCTGAGATTACTGGATGTGCTGCCGCAGAATGGCGATCCGATGCTCCTTGTCATTCTCGTGGCGATGGGCGTGCTTGCGGTCAGTCTCGCAGTGATCCAGGGCATCATTAGCGCCTCGATTGTCGCCGATCTGCTGGACGACCAGGAGTTGCGGACCGGAATCCGGCAGGAGGCGATGTTCAGCGCAGCGTTGTCGTTCTCGGGAAAGGCGGTGTCGGGGATCGGTACGGTACTCGGTGGCCTGATCATTACGCTGATCGACTTTCCGACCGGCGCCGTGCCCGCTGCAGTGCCCGCCAATGCGTTGCTGAAGCTGGGTGTCGTTGTCGGTATCGTGGTACCGCTACTTTACCTGATGCCGATTCGCCTGCTTACCCGCTACACTATTACCCGCGAACGCCACAGCGAAATTGTGCAGGCGCTGACCGCACGACACAAGGGAGGGTCCGCATGAAAACCTGGCACCGATACGCTATCTGCATAGTGCTGGGCCTGGTCTGCGGCGTGGCCTTTGCAGCGTATCAGGTGCGTGGCGGGCTGGCTGCCGCGACCATCACCAATGGCGCCTGGACGACAGGCAAATCCTTCGGCACCGCCGCAGCCGACGCGCTGACACGCGCCAGGGTTGCGCTGGGCGGTCTGCTCGCGCTCCCGGCGCAAGAGGCGATGTATTTCATCGCGCGTGTTGACGGTGACGGCGAGCCGCTGGACGGACGCTGCACCTACCTTGTCAGTGGTGGCAAACTGGATGGCCGGTGGTGGAGTGTAACCTTGTATGAAGGCGCGGGCTGGCTGGTGAAAAACGCCGCCAATCGCTGGTCGATCCCCGCACATGCCGCGAACCAACACGACAATGGCGCGTGGACTTTTACCGTATCACCGGATGCGCAGCCCGGTGCATGGCTGCCCACCGGCGGAGTCGCGGCGTTTGACCTGACCCTGCGACTCTATCATCCGGCGGCGGCAATGCTGGCCGATCCGGGCCGGGCATTGTTGCCAACCATCCAGCGGCAGGGGTGCAAATCATGAGACGCTGGTTACTACCGCTGGGTGTCGCGGCGTTTACCGCAGTCGGCGCCTACCAGGCGACACTGCTGGCCACGCCCTACGCCGTGATGCGGGTGGCGATGAAGAAAATCGATGGGCGCATGGCGGTCAACAGCTTTGGTTTTGGCCCGCTGGCAACGGCTGACAATCAACCCATTGTGCGGCCAAGTCCCGATCTGGCCTATTCCGGCTGTGTCTTTGATGTGTCGCAAGGCCCGGTGCTGCTCGATATCGCCCCGGTGCCGGACCACTACTGGTCGGTCAGCATTTTCGACGCACGCACCGATGTGGCGGCCGTGCGCAGCGACCGCGATACCGGTGGCATGCCCGCCAGGCTGGCGTTGCTGAAATCCGGCCAGCAGGCGCCGGAGGGTTATGAACCGGTTGTGCTGCAACATGACCAGGGTATCGCCCTGGTTCGCATCCTGCTCGCCAATTCTGGCGAGTATCCGGCGATAGACGCCCTTAGGCGGAAATCGACCTGCCGGTCAATCCTGGACTAACAGCGCCCGCACGGCATCGCGCAGCACCTGCGCGGCGGCGTCCTTGGACAGTCCTTCATGTTCGCGCAGCACGTTCCAGTACCCGGCAGACAGCAGGCTACGCAGCGCAGCGATTCTGTCAGCGCGCCTGTGCTCAGGCAGTTCGGCCAGTTCATTGGCGAAGACCCGCCTTACCTGTTTACGGACAACACTGCGCAGCCAGGCGTGACGCTCCCTGAACATCCGCGCGACTGATACGGATGACAGCACGGCGCGGCGCACTGGCGCAATCAGCTCGTTGCGACAGGCGGAATTGGCCACGAGAGCATCGACGCGTTGCGCTAGCGGACCCGCTGTGACAATGGGTGGAAGTTCGCGCGAAATCCTTTCGAACTGATACCGGGCAACTTCCTCCAGCAAGGCCTCCAGGTTGTCAAAGTGGCGAAATACCGCGCGGGTTGAGACACCGGCTCGTGTTGCAATTTCTTTCGCCGTCGGCCGTGGCGAACCTGCGACAATACAATCGAGCATGGCCGCAGCAACGGCGGCGCGGGTGCGTTCGGAACGGGCGTGCCGACCGTCGGGCGTGGGATTTTTCTTTGCAGTGCTTGATTTCATCGGGCAATCATGTATTGTCACTCACAGTGACAATACCATAGCAATGGCTGGCGGGGAAGTGCGATGGGCCGCAATGCGAAATGGGGAACTGGAATCGCCGTCGTTCTGGCGCTGTCGGGACTATTGTTGTACTCAAATCGCGAAGTGCTGGTGCTTAAGGCGGTGGGCTTGCTGATCAAACAACGGATTCCTGTGGGTCCGTTCCAGGAAATCCCCTGGTCTACGGGCACTGATTCCCTGAGCCGTGTCCCGGGTGAACGCCCGCCTAACATCGTGTTGATCGTGGCGGATGACCTGGGCTGGAACGACCTGACCTTTGGTGGCGGTGGTGTCGCTGGCGGCACAGTGCCAACGCCCAATATCGATTCAATCGCGCAGCAGGGCGTGACTTTCACCAATGGCTACGCGGCCAATGGAACCTGCGCACCGTCACGCGCGGCACTGATGTCGGGACGCTACAGCACACGCTTCGGCTTTGAGTTCACCCCGACGCCGCCCGGCATGATGCAACTCGCCAGATGGGCAGAGCCCGAGCCTGGTCGGCTGCGAGAAATCATAACGTATCCCGATGCCGAAGCAGAAAGTTACCAGCACTTGGGTATGCCTGCATCGGAAATAACCATCGCCGAACTACTGGTTGACCAGGATTATCACACGGTACATATCGGCAAATGGCACCTCGGGCTTGCCAATGGTATGGCGGCGCATAGCCAGGGCTTCAACGAGAGCCTGTTGATGGCCAGTGGCCTTTACCTGCCGGAGAACGACCCTGACGTGGTCAATTCAAAGCAGGATTTTGATCCGATCGATCGCTTCCTGTGGGCGGTGATGCGCTACGCGGTCGCGTTTAACAGGGCAGGGAGCAATGAGATCAGGGCTTTCGCGCCTGATCGTTACCTCACGGACTATTTTACCGCGCAGGCGGTGAAAGTTATCGAGGCCAACAAGGATCGCCCCTTTTTCCTCTCCCTCGCGCACTGGGCCCCACATACCCCGCTGCAGGCCTCACGCGAGGATTACGAGGCACTGTCACACATCACCAATCATCGCGAGCGCGTGTACGCAGCAATGATCCGCAGCCTTGACCGCGGCGTTGGACAAGTGCTCGCGGCGCTCAAGGCCAATGGCCTCGAGGAGAATACGCTGGTGTTGTTTACCTCAGACAACGGCGGTGCCGGCTATATCGGCCTGCCCGCGGTGAACAGCCCCTTCCGGGGCTGGAAGATGACGCTGTTCGAGGGTGGTATCCATGTGCCCTACTTCGTCAAATGGCCGGCGCGCATTGCGCCCGCTACTGTCGTAGCCGCGGCGGTGCACCATTTCGATATGTACGCCACTATTGCCACGGCAGGGGGTGCCAGTTTGCCCACTGACCGGATTATTGACGGTGTCGACCTGTTGCCCTTTGCGACCGGCAAGGCGCAAGGCGTGCCGCACAGGGCGCTGTTCTGGCGCAGCGGCACCTCGCAGTCGGCGCTGGTCGATGGCTGGAAGCTGAACATGAGCGCCCCGCCGGGGCGAAGCTGGCTGTTCGACATCAGCGCTGACCCGACGGAGCAACGCGATCTTGCCAGTGACCGCCCGGACAAATTGGCACAACTGCAGGCCGCGCTGGCGCAGCATAACGCTGGGCAGGCCGCGCCGTCCTGGCCCAGCCAGGCGTCAATACCCGTCAATATCGACAAGGATTTGAGTCAGCCCGACGCGCCCGATGACGAATACATTTACTGGTCAAACTAAAAAAATGAGGGTCATGGCTATGCACAACAAACGGCCTGATTTTGTGGCAACGATAGTGGCTGTATCCCTGATGGGCCCACCACTTCTGGCGCAGGCGCAGCCGGCCGGACTGGAGGAGGTTATCGTCACTGCCACCAGGCGTGACGAAAGCTTGCAGAAAGTACCCATCATGGTGACCGCCTTCAGCGACCAGGTCATACAGGAGGCCGGCATCCGCAACGCCGATGACCTCGCCATACTGACCCCCAGTCTGACCATCACCACCAATATCACCCCGTTCACTGCTGCTTTTATTATTCGTGGCATCGGCACGTCACAATCGGATATCGCCCTGGAGCCGTCTGTAGGGCTTTTTGTGGATGATGTCTATCTTGGTCGCTCGGGGCTGGGCATGTCAGACCTCACTGATATAGAACGTATCGAGGTCCTGCAGGGACCGCAGGGCACGCTGTATGGCAAGAACACCAACGCCGGTGCCATCAGTATTTTTACCAAACAACCAAACCTGGAGACCTTTGAAGGGTATGTGGAATCCTCAGCGGGCGACTACGATCTGGGCCGTTTGACAGCGGCTGCCAGCGGTCCATTGTCCGAGACTGTCGCCTATCGCCTGACCGGCAATGTGCACCAGCAGGATGGTTACCTTGAAAACAGCGCAGGCCCCGATCTGAATGGCGCCGATGATTGGTACGTGATCGGCAAATTACTGTATGAGCCGTCCGATACCCTGGCCGTGTTGCTGTCCGCCAATCATGTGGACCGGGATACGAAGTGCTGTGGCGCGGATGCCGTGCAAAGTGAGACGGTCAACGCCGAGCTGGCCGCCCGCGGCCTGCCCGTCGACAAGAACGATCCCTATGACTATGAAATCGCTACCGACCAGAACGGCGAATTCAAGTTGCAGACCAACGCCATGTCACTCATTGTCGACCAGGAGCTGGCATCCGGTGCCCTCAAATCCATCACTGCATGGGGCGACGCAGAGGGTTCCGCCTCACGCGACGTGGATCTCTCACAGCTGGATGTCATCTACCAGTCTGATGGCGTCAGCTCGGCGGACAATTTTTCGCAGGAGCTGCGTTATGCCTCTGAAGAGGACGGTCCGTTGGTTTACCAGCTTGGCCTCTTCTATTATCAGGTGACACAAAATGGCGGCAATAACCAGCCGTGGACGTTTCTCGGCGAGGACATTATTACCGTTGGCAGCCAACTGCCTGACCTGGGCAGCCTGCTCCCGCCGGGCATCCCGCTGGCGTTTGTGGCGCAGCCTGGAGATTCTATCAGGGCCAAGGTAAAACTGGAGGCACAAAATGTTGCCGCGTTTGGGCAATCGACGTATGACATTACCGAGCGTTGGCGCGTGACGGGTGGGCTGCGCTGGACCTTCGAGCAAAAGGACGCCGACCTGTTGGTGGCCATTGATTCGACAGCACCTTCTGCCGTGCTTACAGGGCAATCACTGCTTACAAGGGTCACAACGCCCATTGATGACGACTTTACTCGTGACACCGATGATGTTAATTGGCTAATCAATACCAGCTACGATGTGTTCGCCGAGACGATGCTCTTTGCCAGTGTGGCAACAGGCTCCAAGTCCGGCGGATTCAACACCGTCAATGGGACTGCCCTCGAGCGCGAATTTGACGATGAGTCCACTATCAGTTACGAGACCGGCGTTAAATCCACGCTACTGGAATCCCGCCTGCGCGCCAATGCATCGATTTTCTATACGGAAATCGTTGACTTCCAGATCCAGCAGCAACTGGAGACGGGTATTGGCACGCGCGTATCCAATCAGGGCGATGTCGAAACCGCCGGGCTTGATCTCAGTCTCGAGGCGCTGCCCCTGGAAAATTTGATCCTGACTGCCGGATTGTTGTACATGGACAAAGCGGAAGTCACCTCGGGGCCGCAGAAAGGCAAAGAACTGCCGTTCACCGCAGATTACAGCGGGAGCCTTTCGGCCACACTGGTGTTCCCATTGGCGGATGGCGGTATTTATACCCGCGCCGATTACAGCTATATGGGCGATCACCTGACCAACGGCGCGGCCGTGACAGATGACAAGGATATACAGCACCGCAACGTGCTGAACCTGAAAACGGGTTGGCGCAACGATCACTGGGATGCGTCGATATGGTCCAAAAATGTGACCGATGATGCTTACGCGGGTTTGACGGCCGAGACGTTGCCGTTAACTGGAATGGATGCCTACTTCCTGGCGCCGCCGCGCACCTACGGGGTGACGCTGCGATACACTTTCTAATGCTTTGGCAATACGCGTGTCTGCCTGGCGTCTGTCAGCGCAGGTTTGCCACTGACGCTGACGGGGCGGGGACTCCGGACGAATAAATACTTGAATGGCCTATTGACATACTGTATGTTCAAACCCCGTTTTTAGGCTGATATTTGCACCCGGCATTCCCCCAATATGGCGGCTGGCGCTGGATTCCGAGCCCTCTCTTGCGTGCCTGATCCCGGATGCGGTGAAATGTTGCAGCTCGACTACACTTGTGAGCTTCTGCGGAAGCATAATCAATGAGGAACACACCATGGCAATAAAAGTCGTACCTAAGGACCAGATGCTGGATGCCATCGGCACCAAGTTTGAGCCCAGTGCGTGGTTTGAAATAGGCCAGGACCGTATCAACACCTTCGCCGATTGCACCGAGGATCACCAATTCATCCATGTGGACCAGGAAGCGGCCAAAAACACGCCCTTCGGCGGTACCATTGCGCACGGCTTCCTGACCCTGTCGCTGCTGTCCAAGCTGGCCGAGGGCAACGGCATCATCCCCGAGAACATCGTCATGGGCCTGAACTATGGCTTTGACAAGGTGCGTTTCCTGACTCCGGTGCGCGCCGGCAAGCGTGTCCGTGCGCACGCGGAAATCGCCGACGTCACCCGTAAGGACGACAACCGGTTTTTGATTAAGCAGGCTATCTCCGTGGAAATTGAGGGCGAGGAAAAACCTGCACTGATAGCGGAATGGTTGACCATGGTGGTCACCGCCTGAGCGGGTGGCAGATTTTATTCTTTTTACGTTAGAGGATTTTACCAATGTCTATTCGTTATGACGGGAAAGTGGCCATTGTTACCGGTTCCGGCGGCGGTTTGGGCCGCTGCCACGCTATTGAACTGGCCAAGCGCGGCGCCAAAGTGGTCATCAATGACCTGGGCGGCGGCGTCGATGGTTCCGGTGGTTCGTCCGAGGCCGCGCGGTCAGTAGTGGCTGAAATCGAGGCGCTGGGTGGTGAGGCGATTGCCAACGGCGCCAATGTCGCCAAGTACGGTGAGGTCGAGGCCATGGTCAAGCAGGCCATGGACAAATGGGGCCGGGTTGATATCCTGGTCAACAACGCTGGCATCCTGCGTGACAAGAGCTTCACCAAGGGCACCCTGGAAGATTTCCGGTTGGTACTGGACGTGCACCTGATGGGCAGTGTGAATTGCACCAAGGCCTGCTGGGACATCATGCGCGACCAGGCCTACGGCCGTATCGTGGTGACCACCTCCTCCTCCGGATTGTATGGCAACTTCGGCCAGAGCAATTACGGCAGCGCCAAGATGGGTGTTATCGGGCTGATGAACACCCTGTCGCAGGAGGGTGCGAAGTACAATATCCGCATCAACGCGCTGGCGCCCACTGCGGCCACCCGTATGACAGAAGGCCTGATTCCGGCAGAGGCGCTTGCCCTGCTGACGCCCGAAACGGTGACTCCTGCGGTACTGTACATGGTGAGCGAGGACGCGCCGACCCGGACCATCATCGCCGCCGGCGCGGGCAGCTTCGCTGTCGCCAGGATTGTGGAGTCTGTTGGCAAATGGTTGCCGCCGCAGGAGCAGACGCCAGAAGGCATCGCCGCAAACTGGGAGGCTATTGCGTCAACGGTAGGTGAGAATCAGCCACAGGCTGGTTTCGAGCAGACCGTGAAGATGACCGGCCACGCGATGGCAGGCCTGGGCCTTAACAAGTAGGCATCAATACAGCCAGGCGCCCGCAAGGCGTCCTCTAACGGAGAGCACAGACATGAGAGAAGCAGTTATCGTAGCCACCGCCCGCACCCCGATTGGCAAGGCCTTTCGCGGTGGTTTTAATAACCTCGGGGGTGCCACCCTGGGTGCCGCTTCTGTGGCGGAAGCCGTCAAGCGCGCGGGTATCGATCCGGCCCGTGTCGAGGACGTGATCATGGGTAGTGCCCTGCAGCAGGGCGCCACCGGTTCCAATATTGCACGGCAGATTGCGCTGCGCGCCGGTCTGCCTGTGACCACGTCAGGCATGACCATGGATCGGCAGTGCTCCTCTGGCCTGATGGCGGTGGCGACTGCTGCCAAGCAGATCGTGCACGATGGCATGAGCTGCGTGATCGGCGGTGGCCTGGAGTCTATCTCGCTGGTGCAGAACGAGCATATGAACCTGCACCGCATGGTGGACGAGGAGCTGATGGCGATTGAGCCGAATATGTTCGTGCCGATGCTGCAGACGGCGGAAATCGTGGCCAAGCGCTACAATATTTCCCGCGATGCCATGGACGAGTACGGTCTGCAGTCCCAGAAACGCACGGCGGCCGCCTATGCAGCGGGCAAATATGCGGACGAGCTGGTAGCTGTCACCTGCAAACGCACGGTGTGGGACAAGGCGACCGGGGAGGCCTCCCTGGCCGAGGCGACAGTCAGTGCCGACGAGGGTCTGCGTGCCACCACCGCAGAAGGACTTGCCGGCCTCAAGACAGTGGTGGAGGGTGGCACAATCACTGCGGGAAATGCCTCGCAATTGTCCGACGGTTCATCCGCGCAGTTGCTGATGGATTCCAAATTGGCAGAGCAAGAGGGCCTCCCGGTTCTGGGCATTTATCGCGGTATGGCCGTAGCCGGTTGCGCCCCGGATGTGATGGGGATCGGCCCGGTCTTCGCTGTGCCCAAGCTGCTCAAGCAGGCCGGCCTGAAGGTGAGTGACATCGGCCTGTGGGAATTGAATGAAGCGTTTGCGGTACAGGTGATTTACTGTCGCGACCAGTTGGGTATCGACAATGACAAGCTCAATGTTAACGGCGGCGCTATTTCCATCGGCCATCCCTATGGGATGAGTGGTTCGCGCATGATCGGCCACGCGCTGATCGAGGGTAAGCGCCGCGGCGTCAAGTACGTGGTCATCACCATGTGTGTTGGTGGTGGGATGGGTGCGGCCGGCCTGTTCGAGGTCGCCTGATTCGCCATCGAGTACAGCGGCGCCTGCGGGCGCCGTTCTTGTTTTGGAGCAGGATCTAATTTTTGATTAGCCGAGGCGAAGAAGATGAAAGCAGTGGTATGCAGGGAACACGGTCTGCCGGACAAGCTGGCGTTAGTCACAGACTGGCCGGAGCCAACGGTGGGCGAGCACGATGTGCTGATTGACGTGAAGGCCGCCGGCCTCAATTTCCCCGACGTGTTGATGATCCAGGGCAAGTACCAGTACCAGCCTGACATGCCCTTCATTCCGGGCGGTGAGTGTGCCGGGGTAGTGGCGGCAGTCGGTGCGAAAGTCACCCGCTTCAAGGTGGGCGACAAGGTGCTGTCCGCAGGTGGCTCTGGTGCGTTTTGCCAGCGCATTGCGGCACATGAACTGGGCGCTTTCCCCATGCCCGACGGCCTCAGCTTTGAGCAGGCTGCGGGTGTCAGCATCACGTATTTCACGTCTTACTACGCGCTCAAGCAGCGGGCCAATCTGCAGCCGGGTGAAACCCTGTTGGTGCTGGGTGCCGCCGGTGGTGTTGGTACCAGCGCCATCGAACTGGGCAAACACATGGGCGCGAGGGTCATCGCGGCAGCCAGTACTGATGAGAAGCTTGAGCTGTGCAGGAAATTGGGCGCTGACGAGGTGATCAACTACAGCAAAGTCAGCCTGAAAGATGCGATCAAGGAGCTGACCGGCGGCAAGGGCGTGGATGTGGTCTACGACCCGGTGGGCGGTGACTACGCCGAGCCGGCGATTCGCGGCATGGCCTGGAACGGCCGTTATCTCGTGATCGGGTTTGCCAGCGGGCCTATTCCCAAGATTGCGCTGAACCTGACGCTGCTCAAAGGCTGCTCGATAGTCGGTGTTTTCTGGGGACGCTTTGCGGGAGAGGAACCCCAGGTCAACCTTAAGAACATTGCAGTGCTATGGGAGCTGTTTGCCAGTGGTAAAATCAGTCCGGTGGTGACCGATGTTTTCCCGATCGAGCAGTATGAACAAGCCTTCAACTGTATGATCGAACGCCGCGCACGCGGCAAGGTCATCCTCACGATGTAGGTGTATGTGATGCAAAGCTTCGAATTCAATACGGTGGCGCGAATCATCAATGGTATGGGTAGCGCGCTGGAGCTGGCGAGCCAGTGCCGGCTGCTGGGTGTGCAGCGCCCCCTACTGGTCACTGATCCGGGCTTGATGGCGATCGGTCTGGTACCGCCCGTATTGGCGGCGCTGCAGAAAGCAGGTTTAGCGCCACTGGTTTTTGACCAGGTGCGTGAAGACCCGCCGGAAGCCTCGGTACTGGCGGCCGTCGCACTGGCGCGCAGCGGCAATGTCGATGGCGTCATCGCGGTGGGTGGCGGCAGTTCCATGGATGTGGCCAAGGTAGTCGCCGTGTTGTTACGTGGTGACCAGACGCTGCTCGAAATGTACGGGGTGGGCAAGGTCACTGGCACCCGGTTGCCGCTGATACTGGTGCCTACCACCGCCGGCACCGGTTCAGAGGTTACTCCTGTCGCCATCATTACCACCGGCGAGACCACCAAGGCCGGGGTGTCGTCGCCGGTATTGCTGCCGGATGTGGCGGTGCTGGACGCCGCGCTTACCCTGGGTTTGCCGCCGGCCGTCACCGCCATGACCGGTGTCGATGCCATGGTACACGCCATCGAGGCGTACACCTCTCGCCATAAGAAAAATCCCCTGTCTGATAACCTGGCGCTGCAGGCACTGGATTTGTTGTCGCGCAATATTCGCACCGCCGTGCACGAGGGTGGCAATCGGCAGGCGCGGGAAAATATGCTGTTGGGTGCCTGCCTTGCGGGGCAGGCGTTTGCCAATGCGCCCGTCGCCGCCGTACACGCTCTGGCCTATCCCCTGGGCGGGCATTACCACATCCCGCACGGTCTGAGTAACTCGCTGGTGTTACCGTCCGTCCTTGAATTCAACGCACCACTGGCCAATGCGCTGTACGCCGAACTGGCGGACGTAGTGATCGGCGCACCGGTGGCCGGTGGCGCTGAGGCGAAAACCGCGGCGTTGATCGCGGCGCTGCGCCAGTTGATCGACGATGTCGCCCTGCCGGCGACCCTGCAGCAGGCCGGAGTGCAGGAGCACGACCTGGAAATGCTGGCGGCGGACGCCATGCTGCAGCAACGCCTGCTGGTGAACAATCCGCGTGATGTCACCTACGATGACGCACTGGCGATTTACCAGGCCGCCTATGGAGTCGCCGCATGAGCAAAGCAGTGCCGCCATCGCGGGCGGATTACAAGATTTTTTATCCGATAACCACGCGCTGGTCCGACAATGATATTTACGGCCATGTGAACAACGTGACCTACTACTCCTATTTCGATACCGCCGCCAACCGCTACCTGATTGAGGAGGGCGGGCTGGACATCAGCGACAGCAGTATTGTCGGCTATGTGGTGAGCTCGGGTTGCGAATACCACACGCCTACCACCTATCCCGAATGTATTGAAGCAGGCGTGCGCGTCGATCGTCTTGGCAATAGCTCGGTGCAGTACGGCATTGCGATATTTCGGGCGGGTGAACAGGTGGCCGCCGCCCACGGGCATTTCGTGCACGTTTTTGTGGAGCGTGCAGCCAACCGCTCCGTGCCTATCCCACCGAACCTGCGGACAGCGCTGGAGCGCCTGCAGGGTTAGTCAGGGGCTTACCTGCTTTCTAAATGTGTTGAAGCGGTCGGCATAGCCTTCTCCGGCATGCCATTTTTTAAGATCAGACCACTTTAGCGGGTACGAACGCGCGACGTCCTTCGCCTGCTCCAAACACTGTGCATCCTCGTATGCATAATAATTGAGCAGTCTATCCTTCACACAGTCCGTTGGGCTGAGCAGTTTTACGCTACCCATAGCAGTAGGCCACTGTGCCACCTGGGAACGTGCTATTTGCTCATGGCCCACGGCCAGCGGGGCCGTGGGAAACGCCAGCACCCACTGGGACTCTTCATGCTCGAAGTAGCGAGTGGAACCTGTGGCAGTGAAGCCGATAGTCGCCAATGCTGCCGCAATGGATTTCTTCCGAGCGTACGTCAGGTCTATAAAGTCGAGGTCGAATGAACCAAACCGCTCGTTGGTGTAGACGCACACGCATGAACCTCCCACCAACACCACGTCGATTCCGGCACCAGCCAGGGTCTCTACCACCAGTGCCGCCACTTCAGCGCGACTGAGTTGGCGAATTTTCTTCACAGCGGTTTGCCGGTTCGTCGCGGACGCCTGCGATTGAATTGCAAATCTTCCTGCAGATCAGAAGGGCAGAAACTGAGCGCCTTCAGCAGCAGCTGGTGTACATCCTCCGAAAAAGCATAGCGCCTGTTAAAACGATAGACCTTGGTCCGGCCAGATTTCTCTGCAATCAGCAATCCATCCCGCTCCATCCGCGCAAGCTGACTCTGGCATGTCGAAACACGCATATTCCAAAGGTGCTGGCCCGCCCGCGATCAGCGAGGCCAGTTGATACCGAGTGATGACCCCGAATTGCGCAGGCGGCCCGTAAAGGCCTCAGCGATCAGGGCCGCCCGGGGGCCGCACATCATGTTGTGCGGGATCAGCGAAAGCACTATCGCCGCAAAAATCCAGGTGGGGTTTTTGGTATCCAGCAGCGCGAAATACACAAAGGCAAACACCAGCAGTACCGAGCCGTCCCATTCGCCACCGACGCCAATGCCCTGAATAAAGCGCAATACCGTAAGGATCACCGCACCCCAGATGCCGATGGTCTCGTACGTCGGCACCAGCGCCACCAAAAACGTGGCCACGCCCATCAGCAACGATGATGGCGCGTTTTAGATGACGGTGGTGTTCTGCAGGCGAAAGCTCGCCATCATGATCCGCGTGGCCCGCACTTGTTTTTTCATGCCATCACCTCATGTGCGGGACCAGCCCACTTACCCGCGATTGCCGCGCGCCAAGCCTCGCACGGCACACTGCACATTCAACGCCCGCGGCTGAATCTTCTGCAGGTTTAATCAGGGGCCTGGTGGTTGGCGATCATTGGCCACCACGATAAGCAGCACCACAAAGAACACTGCCGCAGCGAACAGCGGTGCCAACGGACTGTGAATCTGGTACAGCGCGCCGGCGCTGATAGGGCCGAGCGCAAACCCGATCGCGGGGCAGGAACTCACCAGTCCCGCTGCCGCGCCCTGTTCTTCCGGTGCCACCGCCAGCGAAGCCCCGGCAGAAATCGACGGCATGCACAGAGCCATGCCTGTGCCCAGAAACGCCATACCAACGGCCAGTACCGTAAAGGTCTCAAAGCCCGAGACTATCGCAGCGCCGAACAGCATCGACAGCAGGCCCACGCGGATGAACTGGGTGGGCCGCAGTTGCACGCGCTGCATCACGGTGACCTGTATCAAAAAGCTGAAGATCGCGGAGACCATCAACGCGGCCCCGGTCATTTGCGCGGTCTCGATGCCGCTGAGGTGAAGTTTGTCCTGCAACTGGAAGCCCAGTGTCTGCTGTATGCTGGAAAAGCCCGCGAACAGGCCGATACCTGTCAGCAGTAACAATGCGATGCGCCGGTCGGTGTAGCGCAGCTGCAGGCCGGGCTTGCGGCCAATAAGCTGCGCCGCGGGCGTTACCGGCAATTTTCGCCACACCACCAGGGCGGCCATGGCGGCTAAGGCAGCGGCAAAATACAGGGGTGCCAGCAGGCCGAAAGTGGCCAGTGCTCCGCTCACGGCAGGGCCCAGGATGGTGCCCATGCTGTTGGCGGTACCCAGGCGGGCCATGGTCCTGGTGCGCTGCTCGCGACTGCTGTGGTCGGCGGCGTAGGCAGCGCTGGCGGGTCCGGTGGCCGACATGACAATCGATTGGCTGCAGCGCGTCAGCAGCAGTACCCCATAGAGCAGGGCGCCGCTGAGCACGCCGGTCAGGCCAGCGTAAAACACACTGGTAAATAGCAGGGTGCCTACCGTGTAGCCCACCAGCCCGGTGATGATGATGGGCTTGCGACCGACGCGATCGCTGAAGCGACCCCAGCGCGGGGCCGCGAGGCCGAAGATCAGCGCCGAGACTCCTATGATGGATGTGATCTGTACTTCGCGCAGGTGTACTTCCCGCCCCAGCGGAGCGAGGATGGCGAACACCAGCGACTGCCCCATGCTGGTGGCCATCAGGGCCAGGATGAGCACAGTCAGCTGCTGACGGGTCAGTTGTCCTGGCATTGGCACGCCCGCTGCGTCGGGCTACTTGAGCTCTGAGGAGGATTTATCCAGCACTCTGCGTGCCACGATTAACTGTTGAATCTGCTGCGTGCCCTCAAAGATATCCAGGATTTTGGAATCGCGCGCGAATTTCTCCAGCAGGTATTTCTCGCTGTAGCCCAGGCTCTGGCACAGGGCCACGCAGCGTAGGGTGATGTTGTTGCCAACCCGGCCGGCCTTGGCCTTGCACATCGACGCTTCCATGGAGTTGGGCATCTTGTTGTCTGCCATCCACGCGGCTTTTAACACCAGCAACCTGGCTCCGTGCCACTCGGCCTCCATCTGGCACAGCTCGGCTTCCACGGCACTGAGGTTGACCGGCTTTTTGTCGAACTTGAGCTCCACGCCTTCCAGTTTCAGCAGTTCGCGCGACATGTCCAACGCTGCGCGCGACACGCCTATCGCCATCGCCGCCACTGGCGGACGCGTATTGTCGAATGTCTGCATGACGCCGCCAAAAGCTTTTTTGCGGCCCTCGGCATCGGTGGCTATCTCGGCGCTGCCCAGAACATTGGCTTTGGGAATGCGACAGTCGTTAAAACTGATGGCTGCAGTATCGGAAGCGCGTATGCCAAGCTTGTGCTCCAGCCGGGTGACTTCACACCCCGGTGTGCCCTTCTCCACGATAAAGGATTTGATGGCCGCCTTGCCCAGTGATTTGTCCAGAGTGGCCCACACCACGAGGGTGTCGCAGCGCTGGCCATCAGTGACATAAATCTTTTCACCATTGAGTACCCACTCGTCGCCATCGGCAACCGCCGTGGTGCTGATATTGGCCGAATCAGAGCCGGTGCCCGGCTCGGTAATGCACATGGCAGCATAACTGCCGCCGTATTTCTTGACCTGCTCCGGTGTACCCACAGCGGTGATGGCGGCATTGCCCAGCCCGCTGCCGGGCATGCCCAGAAACAGGCCCACGTCACCCCAGCACAGGCCGAACAATCCGACCACTGCGCCCATGTTGCCACCGTTGACCACCGTGCCGGCCGGGATAGGCTCGCGTGTGCCACCGGTTGCCGCAGAACGCGCGCCGCCGATCAACTTTGCCACCTCCTCCATTTCCTTGGGGTAGGTGTGCTCCTCCTTGTCATACTTGCGCGAGTAGGGGCGCATCATGTGTTCCGCCAGCATCATGGTCTGTTCGAAAGTTTCCTGGTGCTTTTTTGCGAGTTCGAGATTAATCATTGGCTGTATTCCTGAAGTGGGAAGTCGGTGATCAGACGCTGGCAATGCCTTCCAGTATGGCGATCGCGCGCAGGTTGCGGTACCACAACTCTACCGGATGTTCCCGGCAGAAACCGTGCCCGCCCAGTAGTTGTACGCCATCGGTGCCGATCTTCATGGCGTGTTCGCTGCAGAACAGTTTGGCCAGGTAGGCGTGTTCGTGGAAATCCAGACCCTGTTCCGCCCGTGCTGCGGCGCGCCAGGTCATCAGGCGCATGGCTTCCAGTTCGATGGCGATGTCGGCGATCATGAACGCCACAGATTGCCGGTTGCTGATCGGCTCGCCGAACGCCACACGCTCATTGCAATAGGGAGTGACATAGTCCAGTACCGCCTGGCAGGTGCCCACCGCCAGCGCGCAAATACCGATGCGGCTGAGGTCGATAAACCGTTGCAGGTCAAAGGCGCCACCACCGAGCAGTGCGCTGGCAGGCAGTTGCACCTGGTCCAGCGTCAGCGTGGCCAGCTGTGCGCCGAGCAGGCCCATGTTGGCTTCTGCAGTGCGCGTCATACCCAGCGGTGTGCCCTCAATAATAAAGGCCGCAGAATCACCGCTTTCCAGGCGTGCGATCACCAGCAGCAGTTCGGCCTCCATGCCTAGCGGCACCATGGATTTGGTGCCACTGAGGCTATAACCATCGCCGTGCAGGGTGGCGGTGGTGGCCGGCGCCGTCGGTTCGAAAGTTGCACGTGGCTCCAGCAAGGCGGTGGTGGCGGCCTTGAATTTTCCCGCACAGAATAGCGGCAGGTACTGCTCGCGCTGCGCGTCCGAGCCCTGGTCCAGCAGCGTATTGACGAAAGCCATGGGGCTTAGCGAGCCCAGCGCCAGGGCCATGTCGCCGTGCGCGAGATCCTCGAAAATAAGCGCGTTGGATGTCGGTGAGCGCTCGACGCCGGCACCTCCCAGTGCCTCGGGGATGGGCAGCAGGGTCAATCCCAGTTCAGCGGTCCTGGGGTAAAAGTCCTGCGCCGGGCTGTCGCCAGCGTCTACCGATTTGCCCAGCGTGCGCATTTCTGCGGCGGCGAAGCGCTGCATGCTCTCTCTATTCATACGCTGTTCGTCGGTCAGCGTCAGGTCGAACAACAGGTCTGTGGCTGTGTCAGTCATTGCGTGCTCTCTTGTGTCATGGGTTTGCGGCGGGTCAGGCAGGGTGCCTGCAGTCCGCCGATCAGGTAGTCCACCAGATGGTCCAGCAGGGTGTCTTCGTCAAAATGACTCAGGTCGCCCAGCGGTGTATGCCTGAGCCAGGCGACCTCGGCCACGCCGTGGAAGACATTGGTGCTCATAAACATGAGCCGCAGGCGCCGCACCGGAGCCGGCAGTCCCGGCAGTTGTTGTTCCAACGCACGGTCCAGGCGCTGCCAGAATGGCGCATACATGGCATTGACCATGGCCGCGATGTCCGCATCGTTTTCACTCACCAGCCTGGACAGGAAATGCACCCCGTCTGCGCCCCAGGTTTGTCGCGCGGGCAATTGCACCAGTGGGTGCAGCGTGTCGCGGCAGGCATCACGCAGCGAGCGCTTCGATGCACGCTCAGGGCGCTGGGCGGCGGCGATGCGTCCCAGTTCGTGGGCGATCATTTCTACCAGGGCCTGTACCACGCCAAGTTTGTTCTGGAAATGGTAGTGCATGGCGCCGGAGTTCCTGGATCCGGCTTCGGTACTGATACGCCGCAGTGAGACCGCGTGCAACCCTTCTCTTGCGTACAGATGTAATGCCGTCAGCAGCAGGCGCTCGCGAGTATCAGCGCTTTTTTCCAGCCAGGCACGAGTGGGCAGCGTCATTTGCTGAGGAGGCCTGCAGGTGGTTTGGCCAGCGCCAGCAGGAGGCGTGGATAGCTGACTGGAAACAGGCGGCACACCAGGGAAATAATGGTGGCGTCCATGCCTATGAGCAAGCGCTTCTTGCGCTTTTCGATGGCGCCGATAATTTTCTGCGCGGCCACTTCGGGGGTGGTCCGGGCGAGTCTCTCGAATTCACTTCCGCGTTCCTCGACACTCATCGCAGCATTGCCGCCGCGCGCAGCGCGGGCGATATTGGTCTTGATACCACCCGGGTGCACGCAGCATACATGCACGTTAGTCCCGTGCATCTCCTGGCGCAGGGCTTCCGTGTAGCCACGCACAGCGAATTTTGCCGCGTTATATGCGGACTGCGTCGGTACGCCGATCAGCCCGAATACCGAGGAGAGGTTGACCAGATGCCCGTGTGTCGCGCGGCGCAGCAGCGGCAGGAAGGCTTGTGTACCGTAGACCACGCCCCAGAAATTGATGCCCATCAACCACTCGAGGTCTGCGTAATCGCTTTCCTCAACAGTGGAGATCAGCGCCACCCCGGCGTTGTTGATGACGATATCCACATGACCGCTGGCGCTGCCGATGTGCTCTGCCCAAGCGTGCATGCCCGCTTTATCGGCCACATCCAGCACCTGTCCATCCGCGCGAACATCCTTGCGCGACAGCAGATCAAGAGTAGCGTGCAGGCTCTGCGGATTGATATCGCTGAGATACAGCGCACAGCCCTCGCGATTCAGTTGCAGTGCCAGTGCCCGGCCGATGCCCGACCCCGCACCGGTAATCACTGCGATTTTGCCGTTGACGTATGCCATATGGACTCCTCTGCCTGGTGGGCTCGCACAATAATAGGCACTTTTGATATTAAAGCAATTGCTTTACCGACTCTCTCAGTCTGGACACTCCGCAACCCATCCCCTACAATGCCTCGCCACATTACACACGCCCGGGCAACGCATCGGGTCGCAGTGTACCCCGGTGAATAACCAGAGCTGTATTCATGTAAAAAAGGCGAGATGCGGTTCCCCATCTCGTCTATTTGCGAGCGCCCGGCTGAGCGGCGCATGGCTGAGGGGCGCGCTCGACTGGCGTTATGCCACTGACCGACGGAGGTTTGCTTGTCCATTCCGGCCATATTAGCCCTTGAAGATGGAAGTATTTTCAAGGGGTTGGCAATAGGCGCTGCGGGTGCTTCGGTGGGTGAGGTGGTTTTCAATACCGCCATGAGTGGCTATCAGGAAATCCTTACGGATCCCTCCTATGCGCGCCAGATTATCACCCTGACTTATCCTCACATCGGCAATACCGGCACTAACGCCGAGGACGAGGAGTCCAGTGCGATTTGGGCCGCTGGCCTGGTAATCAGGAATTTACCCCTGCTGGCCAGCAATTATCGCAATCAGCAGGGTTTGTCAGAGTATTTAAAGAGCCGCAATATTGTGGCGATTGCCGAAATTGATACCCGCCGCCTGACCCGCATCCTGCGGGACAAGGGCGCCCTCAGTGGTTGCCTGATGGCGGGTACGGTGGTCGATGCAGCGCTGGCCCTGCAGCAGGCGCGCGCGTTCGCCGGGCTCAAGGGCATGGACCTCGCCAAGGAAGTCACTACCGCTGGCAGTTACGCCTGGCACGAAGGCAGCTGGGCCATGGGGGTGGGCTACAGTGAGCGAGCTGCAGCCGATCTGCCCTGGCATGTCGTGGCCTACGACTTTGGCGTCAAGCGCAATATCCTGCGTATGTTGGTTGATCACGGTTGTCGCCTGACCGTGGTGCCCGCCCAGACATCGGCCGCCGAGGTTCTGGCCATGAAACCGGATGGCATCTTCCTGTCCAATGGCCCTGGTGATCCCGAGCCGTGCACCTACGCGGTGGACGCTATCCGCGCTTTTCTGGAAACAGATATCCCGGTGTTCGGAATTTGCCTGGGGCATCAGTTGCTCGGCCTGGCCAGTGGCGCCGCCACCGTCAAAATGAAGTTTGGTCATCACGGCGCTAACCATCCGGTACAAAACATCGACGACGGCACGGTGTTGATCACCAGTCAGAATCACGGTTTTGCGGTGGACGAGGCGAGCCTGCCGGACAATCTGCGCGTGACCCACAAATCCCTGTTCGATGGCAGCCTGCAGGGGATGCAGCGCACCGATAAAGCGGCGTTCAGTTTTCAGGGGCATCCAGAAGCCAGTCCCGGACCGCACGACGCAGCACCGCTGTTCCACCATTTTATCGATTTGATTACCGCACGGGCCCGGACAAAGTAGACCACCATGCCGAAACGCACTGACATAAACAGCATCCTGATCCTCGGCGCCGGCCCTATCGTCATCGGCCAGGCCTGCGAGTTCGACTATTCTGGCGCCCAGGCCTGCAAAGCCCTGCGTGAGGAGGGCTATCGGGTCATTCTGGTGAACTCCAATCCCGCCACCATCATGACCGACCCGTCCATGGCGGATGCTACTTACATCGAGCCGATCGAGTGGCAGACGGTGGCCCGCATCATCGAGGTGGAAAAACCCGACGCACTCCTGCCCACCATGGGTGGTCAGACCGCCCTCAACTGCGCACTGGACCTCGCCCGTGAAGGGGTGCTGGAAAAATATGGGGTGGAGATGATAGGCGCCACCAAGAGTGCAATCGATATGGCGGAGGATCGCCAGTTGTTTCGTGAGGCGATGCAACGCATCGGCCTGGACACGCCGCGCGCCGCCACTGCGCACAGTCTTGAGGAGGCCTGGCAGGTACTGGACTCCATCGGGCTTCCGTGCATTATTCGCCCGTCTTTTACCATGGGCGGCTCAGGAGGCGGTATCGCCTACAACCGCGGCGAGTTCGAAGATATCTGCCGACGCGGATTGAGCCTGTCGCCCACCAGCGAGGTGTTGATCGACGAATCGCTGATTGGCTGGAAAGAGTTTGAGATGGAAGTGGTGCGCGACAAGAACGACAACTGCATCATAGTCTGTTCCATTGAGAACTTTGACGCCATGGGCGTGCATACCGGTGATTCGATCACCGTGGCACCGGCGCAGACGCTGACCGACAAGGAATACCAGATCATGCGCAATGCCTCACTGGCGGTGCTGCGTGAGATTGGCGTGGAAACCGGTGGCTCCAATGTACAGTTCGGTCAGGATCCCAAAACCGGCCGCATGGTGATCATCGAGATGAATCCGCGAGTGTCGCGTTCATCTGCATTGGCCTCCAAGGCCACCGGTTTCCCCATTGCCAAGGTGGCGGCCAAGTTGGCCATCGGCTATACCCTGGATGAATTGCTGAATGACATCACCGGTGGCGCGACGCCGGCCTCCTTCGAGCCGTCCATCGACTACGTGGTCACCAAGATTCCCCGCTTTGCCTTTGAAAAATTCAAAGGTGCCGACACGCGGCTCACGACACAGATGAAGTCGGTGGGTGAAGTGATGGCCATTGGGCGCACCTTCCAGGAGTCGCTGCAAAAAGCCCTGCGCGGCCTCGAGGTAGGCTCGGCTGGTTTTGAACACAAGATAGACGTCGACGACCCCGAACGGCGGGATGCCCTGGTGTCGGAGCTGACCAACCCCGGACCGGATCGCATCTGGTATCTGGGCGATGCTTTCCGCGCGGGCATGAGCGTGGATGAAGTGTACCAGTACTCCGGCGTGGACCCGTGGTTCCTGGTGCAGATCCAGGATATCGTGGCCACTGAGGACAGTTTGAAAACGATCACACTGCAGCAGATTGATCACGCGCGCATGTTTGCACTCAAGCGCAAGGGCTTCTCGGACGAACGCTTGGCGGTGTTACTGGCCGCGTCCGAGACGGCAGTGCGCGAGCACCGCCAGGGCCTGGGTGTGCGTCCGGTCTACAAGCGCGTGGATACCTGCGCCGCCGAGTTTGCCTCCGCTACCGCCTACATGTACTCCACCTACGAGGAAGAGTGTGAGGCAGCGCCTACCAACCGCGATAAAATTTTGGTACTGGGCGGCGGACCCAACCGCATCGGCCAGGGTATCGAATTCGATTATTGCTGCGTACACGCGGCGCTGGCACTGCGCGAGGACGGCTACGAGACCATCATGGTCAACTGCAACCCGGAAACGGTTTCCACCGACTATGACACCTCCGACCGTCTGTATTTTGAGCCGGTCACGCTTGAGGATGTGCTGGAAATTGTCGATCTGGAGCGGCCCAAAGGCGTGATCGTACAATTTGGTGGCCAGACTCCGCTCAAGTTGGCGCGGGACCTGGAAGCTCACGGCGTACCCATTATTGGCACGACCCCCGATGCCATCGACCGGGCCGAAGATCGGGAGCGTTTCCAGCAGATGATCCAGAAACTGGGCTTGCTGCAGCCCGCCAACACCACGGTGCGCAGCGCGGGTGAGGCGGTGCAGGCGGCGCAGACCATCGGCTATCCGCTGGTGGTGCGCCCGTCGTACGTGTTGGGCGGGCGCGCCATGGAAATCGTCTATCGCGAGGAAGATTTGCTGCGCTATATGCGCGATGCGGTGCAGGTTTCCCACGATGCACCCGTGCTGCTGGACAGTTTTCTCAGCGCTGCGATAGAAGTGGATATCGACGCCGTGAGCGATGGTGTGGAAGTTGTAATCGGCGCCATCATGCAGCATATCGAGCAGGCCGGTGTGCACTCCGGTGACTCCGCCTGTTCCCTGCCCCCTTATAGTCTGGCCACCGATCTGCAGGATGAAATGCGCGAGCAGGTTAAAATGATGGCGCTTGAGCTGGGGGTAAAAGGCCTGATGAACGTGCAACTGGCCTGGCAGGACGGGCAGATTTACGTGATCGAGGTCAACCCGCGCGCGTCCCGCACCGTGCCCTTCGTGTCCAAATGCATCGGCATATCGCTGGCCAAGATCGCGGCGCGCTGCATGGTGGGCCAGACATTGGTCGAACAGGGCTTCACCCGTGAAATCGTGCCCCCCTATTTCAGTGTGAAAGAGGCGGTACTGCCGTTCAATAAATTCCCCGGCGTCGATCCCATCCTGGGGCCGGAGATGAAATCCACCGGCGAGGTCATGGGTACCGGCGACACCTTTGCCGAGGCCTTCGCCAAGGCGCAATTGAGTGTCGGCAGCGGCGCTCCCACCGGAGGCACCGCCCTGCTAAGCGTGCGCGATGCAGACAAACCCGGCATTGTGGCCGTGGCCCAGGATCTCTGTGAGTTGGGCTTTTCCCTGGTGGCAACCAACGGCACGGCGCAGGTGCTGGAGCAGGCAGGCCTCACCGTGCGTCGGGTCCACAAGGTACTTGAGGGGCGGCCTCATATTGTCGACATGATCAAGAACGATGAAGCAGATTTTATCATCAATACCACCGAGGGCCGTCGCGCGATCGAGGATTCCGCCTCCATTCGCGCCAGTGCCGAGGTTCACCGCGTGTTCTACACCACCACCCTTACGGCGGCCCAGGCGATCTGTATGGCATTGAAATTTAAAGGTGAAAAGACAGTGCGTCGCCTCCAGGACCTGCACGGGAGAATCAAGCCATGAACAGGTTTCCGATGACGTTGGCGGGGGAAACGCTCTTGCGACAGGAGCTGGAGCGGCTAAAAAAGGTAGAGCGGCCGCGCATTGTGCAGGCGATTGCCGAGGCGCGTGCACACGGGGATCTCAAAGAGAACGCCGAATATCACGCCGCCCGGGAACAGCAAAGTTTTACCGAGGGCCGGATCATGGAGATCGAAGGTAAACTGGGCAACGCCCAGGTGATTGATATAACAGCTATTCCCAAGACGGGCAGGGTGATCTTTGGGACCACGATTGACCTGATCAATGTCGAAACAGGAGACACTGTACGGTATCGCATCGTGGGCGAAGATGAGGCCGATGTTAAAGGCAACATGATCTCTGTAGGCTCACCCATTGCCCGTGCCCTGATAGGCAAGGAGGAGGGGGATGTCGTCATCGTCAGGGCTCCCAGTGGTGATATCGAGTACGAGATCGACCAGGTGCACCATATTTGATGTCCCGTCACAATTTGCCGCAATTTGTCTTCAAATCCGGATATTCGACAAATTCTACAATGCAAATAATTCTCATTTAGACTATCATCGTTTTTTATTTGAGTCGATTGCATGTTATGAGCCCCAATCTCTGGTCTCTGAAAACCGGCGACCGCTGCGAAATTCTGGGGTATGACGATGCCCTGGATGAGAAGTACCGTATCCGCCTGATGGAGTTCGGGTTTCACCCCGGCGAGTCGGTGTCCTGTTTACAGTCTCTCGCCTTTGGGGCGCCCAAAGTCTACCGCGTCAGCAATACGGTATATTCGCTGGACGATGAGGTGGCCGCCCACGTTCTGGTCAGGATTACTTCTTCTCCATGAGTAAAGTTCTGCTGATGGGCAGCCCCAATTCGGGTAAAAGCCTGCTGTTCAACCGCTTGACTGGCTTGCACCACAAAGTGGCCAATTTCCCGGGCATTACCGTGGATGTCAGCATGGGTCGCTTGCAGGCCCTGCCGGAGCTGGAGCTGGTCGATTTCCCTGGCACGTACTCCTTACAGGCTATTTCAGCGGACGAGCAGGTTGCGGTCGAGTACTTTGAACGGGCGCTGCTGGATCCGGATGTCAGCCAGGTCCTCTGCGTTATTGATGCCACCCGCCTGGAAAAGAGCCTCTACTTTACCCTGCAGGTTATCCGGGATTGCGCGCGTCACGGCAAACGCGTCACTGTGCTGGCTAACATGATAGACGTACTGGATTCCCACCAGCTAAGCCTGGATGTTGGAGGGCTGGCAGTGGCAGTGCAGGCGCCGGTGCTGCCCGTCTCCGCCCGCTCGGGTAAGGGACTGGAGGCGGTTATTGGCGAACTGAAAAAGACGCCGCTATTGCAAGAGGGCGGCACGGATGAGCGGCGGGCGGCAGCACCCGACGAACAGTTGCGCATCACCGCACACCAGTTGGCGCAGCGCTTTGGCGCCAAGGGTGATGTGTTGATCAGGAACCAGACTCGGTTGGATGGCATATTCCTGCACTCCCTAACCGGAGGCGTCGCCTTTTTCTTCATCATGTACCTGTTGTTCCAGTCCATCTTCACCTGGGCGGCACCACTTATGGATGCGGTGGGGTATGTGCTGGGCTCCCTGGCCGACATGGTCGTCCCCCTGATCGGGAATCAGACGGCGAGGGATTTTACCGCTGACGCCTTGTTTGGCGGCCTGGGTGCCTTTCTGGTTTTCGTCCCACAGATCTTTGTTCTGACTTTTGTCATCGGCCTGCTGGAAGACTCCGGCTATATGGCGCGTGCTGCGCTGATCTGCCACAAGCCGCTGCGCCTGTTCGGTTTGACCGGAAAAAGTTTTATTCCCATGCTATCGGGCGTGGCCTGTGCTATTCCGGCGATTTACGCCGCCCGTGCCATCGATTCGCCACGCAAGCGACTGCTGACCTACATGGCGATACCCCTGATGCCCTGTTCCGCCCGCTTGCCGGTGTATACCTTATTAATTGCCGCCTTTATTCCCGCGGGCACTGCGCTTGGTGGCCTGGTTGGATGGCAGGGATTGGCCATGTTCACCATTTATTTCTTCGGCATGTTTTGTGGCCTGTTGGTGACCGCGCTGGTGTCGCGTACCAGCAAAGACCACTATAACGACCTGCCCTTTGTACTGGAGTTGCCGCCGTACCGAGTTCCCAGCCTACGGCCGCTGTTGCGCAACTGCTGGAATCGCTCCAAGCACTTTGTGACCAAGGCGGGCAAGATCATCTTTGCGGTAACGGTAGCGGTGTGGGTTTTAGGCTATTTCCCTAATTTCGGTGCCGATCTGGGCACTTCCTGGTTGGGATATATGGGCCAGTTAATCGAGCCCCTGTTTGCACCACTGGGTCTGGACTGGCGTTATGGGGTGGCGATATTGAGTTCCTTCCTGGCCCGGGAGGTATTTGTGGGCACCCTGGGCACGATCTTCGGGATTGAGTCTGCGGATGAGCAAATGGCGCCGCTGGTGGAGCACATTCAAAACAGCGACCTGGCCCTGGGCTCCGGACTCGCTCTGCTGGTTTTTTTCGCCATCGCGCTGCAGTGTGTTTCTACCTTGGCGATCCTCGCCAAGGAGAGTGGATCAACTTCGCTGGCGGTAAAAATGTTCGCGGGCTATTTTCTGTTTGCTTACCTGGCCGCGTTGGCGGTGTATCAATTGACCAGCATCTTCACCTGATACTGCGGGAGGCTAATCGGGTCGCTCGTGTTGAAACAACCTGACTTCTGCCAATACCAGCTGTGCCAACATCTTTACCAACAGCGCGTGATTTTCTTTGCGCATGCCCTCCAGGCCTGCATTGATCTGGTGGTATAGGCTTGCGCTTTCCTGGTCACCGAGGTGCGCGGGCAGCTCCACCGTGAAGCTGTACTGTTCGGATTCGCTCAGCTGGGCGTACATGTTGGTCAGTTGTCGGGCGGCGAAATCGACCAGTTGATCATCGGCGCCTTTTGCTGTGAGCAATTCGCGCAGCTGGCGGTCCAAAAAAGCCAGGCCTTGGGTCCGCTGTGACGGAAACTCTAGAATCTCACCCATTACAGGGGTTTAATAAGGTTGGAGAGTCGCGGGTCCGGCGTGACGGAACGGCGCAGCAGCAGGATGACATTGCCAATGCTCTGTACGATTTCAGCACCGGATCGTGCGCTGATCTCCCGGGTAATCTCCGAGCGTGCCGCGCGCGAGCCCACCGCCAGCTTGACCTTGATCAACTCGTGATCGGTCAGGGCTCGATCCACCTCTAAGATAACGCTCTCGGTGAGACCTTTTCCGGCGACAGTGACCACCGGCTTCAGTTTGTGGCCGATCGCGCGCAGCTGTTTGATGTCCTGATTTGCTTTTTTGCTCATCGTTGTTCCAAGGTACAATGCCTGCCATCGCGGGGGCGGGCTATTCTACACAAGGCATCCCGGGCAAGAAACCGAAAATACAGTGGCCTCTCATGAGTAAGAAGCGACCTTCCAGTAAAGCCTGGTTAAAAGAGCATCGCGATGACCCCTATGTGCAGCAGGCGCAGCGCGATGGTTATCGCTCGCGGGCGTGTTACAAGTTGCTGGAGTTGCAGGACAAAGACAAACTGATCCGTCCTGGCATGACCGTGCTGGATCTGGGCAGCGCGCCAGGCGGCTGGTCTCAGGTAGCGGTCGCGCGGGTGGGCAATCACGGCAAGGTGATTGCCTCGGATATACTACCCATGGACAGTCTGCCCGGCGTGATATTTATCGAGGGAGATTTCACCGAGGAGGAGGTATTCGAGCGGATACTGGCGGCCCTTGGTGGACAGGCGATTGATCTGGTGATTTCCGATATGGCGCCCAACATGAGCGGCGTGAACGCCGTGGACCAGCCGCGCGCGATCTATCTGGCGGAACTGGCCCTGGATATGGCACAAAAGGTCTTGGTTCCGGGCGGCGCATTTGTGGCCAAATTGTTCCATGGTGAGGGTTTTGATCAGGTTTTCCAGGCTGCCAAAGGCTCGTTTCTCAAGGTTTTGACGCGCAAACCCAGGGCATCAAGACCCCGCTCCAGAGAGGTGTACATGGTGGCAAAGGAGTTTCGGGGCCGCTGACGGCCTTGTTATCGGCTGCCTTGAAACATGGAGAGATTGCCCCAACTGTAGTAAATTGGCAGGCAGTGACTTGCTGAATCGAGCCCGGCAACGTTTACCGCCCCAGTGCGGCCTGTGTGGGGACTCCGGCGACAACCCTCGTTGAGGTAATTGTATTGAACACTATGGTAAAGAATTTATTGCTCTGGTTGGTGATTGCTGCGGTCCTGTTGTCCGTATTCAACAACTTCAATATGCAGAGTGCTCCAGAGCAGGTCGGGTATTCCGAGCTTATCACCGAGATACAGAACGAGCAGGTTAAGAAGGTCGTGGTGGACGGCCTGACGATTTCCGGCGAGCGCTACGACGGCTCCCGCTTCGAGACCATTCGCCCCATGGTGGAAGATCCCAAGCTGATGGATGACCTACTGGAGCACAAGGTCGTGGTAGAGGGGCGTAAGCCAGAGCAGCAGAGTGTCTGGACTCAGTTGTTAGTAGCCAGCTTCCCCATCCTCATAATCATTGGCGTGTTTATGTTCTTCATGCGCCAGATGCAGGGTGGCGCCGGCGGTCGCGGTGGCCCCATGAGTTTTGGCAAGAGTAAAGCCAAGCTGTTGGGCGAGGGTCAGATCACGACCACTTTTGCCGACGTGGCAGGCGTGGATGAAGCGAAACAGGATGTACAGGAGTTGGTGGAATTCCTGCGTGACCCCAGCCGCTTCCAGAAACTGGGTGGCCGTATCCCCCGGGGTGTATTGCTGGTGGGCCAGCCCGGCACTGGTAAGACTCTGCTGGCCAAGGCCATTGCCGGCGAGGCCAAAGTGCCGTTCTTTTCCATATCCGGTTCAGATTTTGTGGAGATGTTCGTGGGCGTGGGTGCCTCCCGTGTGCGCGACATGTTCGAACAGGCCAAGAAGCAGGCCCCCTGCATTATTTTTATCGACGAAATAGATGCGGTGGGGCGCCACCGGGGCGCGGGCCTCGGCGGTGGTCACGACGAGCGCGAACAGACCCTCAACCAGTTGCTGGTGGAAATGGACGGCTTCGAGGTAAATGACGGTGTGATCGTGATCGCCGCTACCAACCGCCCCGATGTTCTGGATCCTGCTCTGCTGCGACCGGGCCGCTTTGACCGTCAGGTGGTGGTGAGTCTGCCGGATATTCGCGGCCGTGAACAAATACTGAAAGTGCACATGCGCAAAGTACCCTTGGCGGAGGATGTGGAACCGTCCAAAATTGCCCGCGGTACGCCGGGTTTTTCCGGGGCTGACCTGGCGAATCTGGTCAACGAGGCCGCGTTATTTGCTGCTCGCAGTAATGTGCGAACCGTTGGTATGAACCAGTTTGAGTTGGCTAAGGACAAGATCATGATGGGCGCTGAGCGCAAATCCATGGTCATGTCCGAGGATGAGAAACGCAATACTGCCTATCATGAAGCAGGCCATGCCATTGTCGGCCGCCTGATGCCGGAACACGATCCCGTCTACAAAGTGAGTATTATTCCACGGGGACGGGCTTTGGGTGTGACCATGTTTCTGCCTGAGGAGGATCGGTACAGCCACAGTCGCAGGTTTATCATGAGCCAGGTCTGCAGCCTGTTTGGCGGCCGGATTGCTGAGGAGATGACCCTCGGCAAGGACGGTGTGACCACCGGCGCATCGAATGACATACAGCGTGCGACAGACATCGCGCGCAAAATGGTCACTAAATGGGGATTGTCGGAAAAAATGGGGCCCCTGATGTATGACGAGGCAACCGAGGAAGTATTTCTGGGTCGCAGCGCCGGCCAGCAGCACTTGAGCGTTTCCGCGGAGACCGCCAAGCAAATCGACCAGGAGGTGCGACGTATCATCGATGAATGCTACGCCGCCGCACAGAGAGTACTGGAAGAAAATGTCGACAAATTGCACCTGATGGCGCAGGCCCTGATGCTCTACGAAACTATCGATGCGGCTCAGATCGATGACATTATGGCGGGACGTGAGCCTCGGGAGCCCAAGGACTGGGGCGGTACCGCCAGCAACGATACCCCGGAGCCCGTGGTGCGAACCGAACAGCAAGGCTCCGGTAGTCCGATTGGCGGGCCAGTCGGCGAGCACTGAACCCGGCACAGGATAGTGTCCCTCCCTCCGCGTCCAAGTGGCCCGAAGCTGCGCTGTGCCGGGCGCACCCTGCTGCTGTCTCGCCCTCTCATTATGGGCGTTATCAATACCACCCCGGACTCCTTTTCTGACGGCGGCACCCTGTATCGGGGTGCGCGGCTTGATGTTGAGCAGGCTATGGCGCGCGCCCGGGAGATGGTGGCGGCGGGTGCCGCAATTCTGGACATCGGCGGGGAGTCTACCCGGCCAGGTGCCCAACCGGTCTCGCCGCATGAAGAAATGGACAGGGTGTTGCCACTGGTGATGCGTATCGCCGCTGAACTGGCGGTGGTGATTTCAGTGGATACCAGCTCGCCGGCACTCATGCGCGCGGCTGCCAGTGCCGGTGCAGGCCTGTTGAATGACGTCCGCGCGCTCACCTGCGATGGGGCTCTGGAGGCGGCGGCGGGCACTGGTCTACCCATATGCCTGATGCATATGCAAGGTGATCCCGTCACCATGCAGGTAGCGCCGCATTATGTCGACGTCGTGACCGAGGTCGCTACCTTCCTGCAGGACAGGGTAGCGGCCTGTGAGCGATACGGCATAGCGCGAGAACGTTTGCTGCTGGATCCCGGTTTTGGATTCGGCAAGTCACTCGCCCACAATATGCAACTACTGCAAGGCTTGCCAAGGTTGGCGGCGATGGGATTGCCGCTGGTGGTGGGACTGTCGCGCAAATCGATAATTGGCAAACTGCTGGGGCGGGATGTGCAGCAGCGCCTGCCGGCCAGTTTGGCACTTGCAGTACTGGCAGCAGAGCGTGGCGCTACAGTGATAAGGACGCACGACGTCGCCGCTACTGCGGACGCTGTGGCGATGTGGGTGGCATTGGAGGAGTGGGCAGCTACATGACTAAGCGCTATTTCGGTACCGATGGCATTCGCGGGAAAGTGGGTGAGTTTCCCATCACCCCGGATTTTATGCTTAAACTCGGCTGGGCCAGTGGCCGTGTATTCGCCAGGGAGTTTAACCGGGAGGGGCGGTGTCTGGTCATTATCGGCAAGGATACGCGCGTCTCCGGATACATGTTCGAGTCTGCACTGGAGGCCGGCCTGGTAGCGGCCGGTGTGAATGTGAAACTACTGGGACCTATGCCAACGCCCGCTGTTGCGCTCATGACCCGCAAGCAGAATGCCGAGGCCGGCATAGTAATCAGCGCGTCGCACAACCCCTTCTACGACAATGGCATCAAGTTTTTTGGTGCCGACGGGTCCAAACTGTCCGACGAGATTGAGCACGCCATCGAAGCGGAGCTGGAGCTGGAGCTCACGACAGTGCAGTCGCGGCATATTGGCAAGGTGCTGCGGGTCGAGGATGCGGCCGGGCGGTATATTGAATTTTGCAAGTCGACAGTTCCCGAGGGCTTCAGCTTACGCGGCCTGCGCATCGCGGTGGATTGTGCACATGGCGCGACCTATCACATCGCCCCGAGTGTGCTCAGCGAGTTGGGCGCGGAGGTGATTACCATGGGTGCACAGCCGGACGGCTTCAACATTAACGAAGGTGTGGGCTCCACCGATATGGCCGCGCTGTCGGAACTGGTCAGGCAGCAAGGTGCGGATATCGGCATTGCCTACGACGGGGATGGTGATCGTGTACTAATGACGGATGAGAAGGGCGCGATAGTTGATGGGGATGAATTGGTCTATATCATCGCCATGCACCGCTTGGCCACAGGCATTAGCGACGCCGGCGTGGTGGGCACTCAAATGTCGAATTTGGGGCTTGAATTAGCCCTGAAGGACGCGGGGTTACAGTTTGTGCGGGCCCAAGTGGGTGACCGTTACGTCAAGGCCCAGATGGAAGCGAACGGTTGGCTGCTGGGTGGTGAATCCTCCGGGCACATTATATGCTCCAATGTGACAACCACCGGTGATGGGATCATCGCCTCTTTGCAGGTGTTGATGGCGGTGCAGGCAGCGGCGGGGAATCTCGCGGCGCTGCGGGCGGGCATCACCATGTACCCCCAGACCATGATCAATGTCACCGTCGGTGGCAAGGTCAGACTGGAGGATTATCCGGAAATAAGTGCTGCGGTGGAGTCTGTGGAGCAGCGACTGGGTGAGAAGGGCAGAGTTCTGTTGCGCCCTTCCGGCACCGAGCCCAAGGTTCGGGTAATGGTTGAGGGCAAAAACCGCGAAGAGGTGCAACTGCTGTGCACAGAACTGGCGGCGCAAGTCGAACGGATTCTCGCCTGAACCCGCATAGACTTTTGTGTCAACGCGGTCAGCTAGTAGGGATCATCCTTGTCACCGGGGATTATCTTGGTTAAGATTGCCGCCGCTTTTTTCGCTGGGAGGCTCAGATGCGCCAGCTTCTGGTTGTAGGTAACTGGAAGATGAATGGCTCCCGGGCCAGCGTCAGGGCGTTGCTCAGTGACTTGGTCAACGCCACCTCGGTGATTGGGCCTGATGTTGCTGTGTGTCCTGCGTATGTCCACCTGACGCAAGCTCTCGAATTGTGTGCGGCGTCTTCCATCGCGGTGGGCGCGCAGGACTGTAGTCACATGCAGTCCGGTGCCTATACCGGCGAAATCGCCCCCGGCATGCTGTCTGACATGGGCTGTCGCTGGGTGATTCTGGGACATTCGGAACGGCGCCAGTATCACGCCGAGACCGATGCGCTGGTTGCCGCGAAGTTAACCGCGGCGGTAGAGATGGGCCTGCGACCCATTGTTTGTGTCGGCGAAACGCGCGAGCAGCACGACGCAGGTTCAGTTGAATCAGTGGTTAGTGCGCAGTTGGAAGGCGCACTGCAGGGCCAGGCAAACCTGCACACGCTGGTGATAGCTTATGAGCCAGTATGGGCGATTGGTACCGGGCTTACTGCCACTCCGGAGCAGGCCCAGGACATGCACGCTTTTATTCGTGACTGTCTTGGCACCATTGCCGGAGTGGATCCGGCAGTAACACGGATAGTGTATGGCGGTAGTGTAAAGGCGAATAATGCGGCGCAGCTATTTGTTCAGCCTGATATCGACGGCGCGTTGGTCGGCGGGGCTGCCTTGGTCGCAGCGGAATTTTTAGCAATTATCAACGCAGCAATGGCGTGACAAGAGATGGGAAATTGTCCCCTGGAGGGACTGGACAACTATGGAACAGATAATTTTAGTAGCACACCTGCTTATCGCATTGGCCATCATCGGCCTGATCATGTTGCAGCAGGGAAAGGGCGCAGATATGGGTGCGTCATTTGGCGCCGGCGGTGCCCAGACCCTATTTGGCAGCGATGGCAGCGGCAATGTGTTGACCAAAGCAACTGCCTGGCTGGTAGTCTTGTTTTTTGCCAGCAGCTTTAGCCTGGCTTTGCTGGTCAACAAAAGGTCGGTCGTCGTGGATGAACTGGATCTGGCGATCCCCGCAGCGGTTGAGAAAAAAGTCGCGGCGGAGGAGGAACTACCCGTACTGGATAACACTCCTCCGGCGGCCGCAGCGCCAGCGGAGGATGACATGCCCAACCTGGATTGATGTAACAAAGAGACAATGCCGAAGTGGTGGAATTGGTAGACACGCTATCTTGAGGGGGTAGTGAGCTATGCTTGTGCGGGTTCGAGTCCCGCCTTCGGCACCAT
>Ga0163144_10001937_pt1 | contig 48304 bp, 32 predicted proteins | sample OliLak19BULKMAT1_FD_123175 | JGI IMG/M metagenome (GOLD analysis project Ga0163144, IMG submission 123175) | Freshwater microbial mat bacterial communities from Lake Vanda, McMurdo Dry Valleys, Antarctica - Oligotrophic Lake LV.19.BULKMAT1 | ecosystem: Environmental > Aquatic > Freshwater >... | reverse complement strand
GAGGTGTAGTTCACCATGTGCTTACGTTCCTCCTTGCAAATTATATCTTGACGCAATCCACTAGTTACTTTCTTTTTATTTTTCTTTAAATAGGAAGCTATGGAATATGCCATTGTTGCATCCCAAAGCGACTGGCCCATAATTAAATTAAATCCACCCATAGCAGCAGGAGACGTAACTTTTTTAGCGGTATCACTTACCGTTGAAGGATCGTGATTAGTTAATTCAACAAGCTTTTCGTAATATTTACCAGAAGCAGTATCGTAGGGTAATGGCGCAAAAAATGCTTTCGATGCATCTGGTAATTCCATTAAACCTTTTTGTCCCATTCTTGCCGCTAAATTAGAGTATCTGCCTGCAGCATTTGCGCAAACCACATTCAATTTATTTGATTTTGCAAATTCAACCATTGGCCTATAGTTGATATAATTACTCCAAACGCGGGCATCTTTTTTAAAATTCTTTTCGCGAATGCTTCCCATTAAATATTCATCCATAACAGTTTGCACATCGCGGTCAAACATTTCCATAGAAAGAGTTATGTTTGAACCATAAGTTGAAAATAATTTCTCTAACAGCAATGCTTCTAAGTAATGTGTAACTGAATCGTTATGTTCTTCTCCAAAGAATACAACATCATGTGTTTTCATATCATTTACTATTTCATCAATAGTAACTTCTTTCGCCAATTTCACACTGTAGATGCGATAGTGCTGCTCGCTTAATTGAGCAAACACACTCATTGATAACATTATTGAAAAAAATAATGAAAACAGTTTAGTCAATTTCATATTTGTTTTTTTAGGTAATAAATATTTCAGAGATAGTATTAAAGTTAACGATAATTGCGAGTCAAATATACCGATTTTGTTGTATTTGCTTTTATTTGCATTTATGCCTATGGTTTTAGTTTAAACTTGAGTCAAGTAATTCTCAGCATAACCTTATTTTCAATTTTATCGTGTTTACTTAGTATATAAGCAGCTTGAAAAACCTTTATTCATAAAAAAAGCCTCCCGATATCGAGAGGCTTTACTAGTAGAAAATTAAAAAAATTATTTAATTACAACAAATTGCTGATTTATAATTGCACCATCAATTTTAACAGTTACAAAATATAAACCTGAAGCAACTTTGCTATCAAGTTGAATAGTAGTTAAAGTTCCTGTAGCAGAAGCAGCATAAATCATTTTTCCAGTAACATCTGAAATGGTGATGTCAGCAATAGCGTCATCATCCATGTTATTGAAAGAGATGGTTACTGATTCTTTTGCTGGGTTTGGATATAAACTAATGCTAGCAGCATTTGCTATTTCTCCTGCACGGCAAGTTGTAAATACTGTAACCGTAGCAGTTGTTCTTGAGCAACCATCAGCGCTTGTAACTACACAATAATAGTCACCGATTGATGTAGCGCCATAATTAGCAGTTGTAGCACCACCAATTTCAACACCATCTTGAAACCAAACATAAGTATAAGTTGGATCGTAGCTAGCTTTTAATAAAAGTGGACTTGCAACACAAAGATCCAATCCATCAGGATAGAAAATATTTGCAAATGGACTTTCAAATACTGCTACAGCTTGAACAGCAGATAAATCGGATGAGCAATCATCAATAAAACCTTGAACTTGGTAGTAACCAGGCTTGTTAGTAGTATATTCCATTCCAGTTTCACCTGGCAAAGCAGCACCATTTTTATACCACTGATATGAATCGTAACCTGCAGTTCCTGAAAGTGTTACAGCATTAGGCTTGCACAATTCAATAATTCCATCAGGAGAAATAGCAATGGAAAGGTCAATTCCTTCGTCGATATTACCATCGCAATTGTCATCAACTCCATTACAAACTTCTATTGCACCAGGATACACTAAACCATTGGCATCGTTACAATCTGTAGCATCTGTAACATAACCGGCAGGTACTTCACAAGCTAAAGTTGTAGAAGCTGCATCACCAAAACCATCGCCATCTGCGTCAGCATAAAATGTAGTTTGAACACCTTCGTCGATGTTACCATCACAATTGTCATCAACTCCGTTACAAACTTCTGTTGCACCAGGATACACTAAAGCATTGGCATCGTTACAATCTGTAGCATCTGTAACATAACCTGTAGGTACTTCACAAGCTAAAGTTGTAGAAGCTACATCACCAAAACCATCGCCATCTGCATCAGCATAAAATGTAGTTTGAACACCTTCGTCAATGTTACCATCACAATTGTCATCAACTCCATTACAAACTTCTGTTGCGCCCGGGTTAACTGCAGGGTCAGCATCGTTACAATCCAAATCAGAAGCATATCCGTCACCATCGCCATCTGCTAAAGAAACAGTGCCATCTAATATTATATTTTTTAAAGTTGAAACACCATTTAATGCACTATGAGCACTATGACCGATAATACGTAATTTAATTGTTGATGAAGTAGAAAAATCAGTAACATCAAAAGCAAGATTTGTGCTTGTGAAACAGGTGCTGCTGGCAATTGATACATCGGCTCCACTGTTTGTCCAGGTTGCACCTCCATCGAGCGAATAAGCTAATCTCCATAAAGTTGGTCCTTTAGGGCTATGGCGAATGTCGACAGAAATGCTAGTCACATTCAATTGATAACCAACATCAGGAGTTACTGTAAACTCAACACCTGGACGACCATTTGTGTAGGTTGTTGCGGTTGTGTGTCTGAACGAACTAAATCCAATACCGCACGAAGCGTCAGCCGCTAAACCATTATACCTTGTTAAATTTGTTCCTGTTGCATTTCCAGCAACACTCGAGTACGCTCCGGACGGATCATCCAGATAATTGTAGAGCTGTGCTTTCGATACGGAAAACACGCACGCTAACGCCATGGTTAGTAATAGGTAACATTTTTTCATAAATTAGATTTTTGTTAAGGTGTGGGGTAAGGTTTCATTATGAGATGAGGCAAGTTATTAAATTAGTTGCATTAGGTATAAGATAAATTATCCAAATAAATGTCACAATTTATAATAAATTATGGTTTATAAAATGTTGGTATTCAATTAATTATAATATATGAATATTTAATATATATCCAAATCAATGTCACATTTTATTCTTCTGTGTAACTACCAAAAAATGATAATAATAAGTTGAAATTACTAATTTTTTTTCATTAAACCTTGAAATTCAATCATTTACGGGAAAAATTATTCAATTATTAAATTCATAATTAATTACCGACTATGTTAAGATAAATTTCGTTTTTCGCTATGTTTAATGAATCATCGTTAGGAAATTGTTTCAAGCCTGCTTCAATAACAGCCAATGCATCTTCAGTTTTATGCATCATTTTTAAACAAATGGCCTTATAATAATAAGCACTAGCATCAGGTTTTAGGCTGATTACTTTATTAAGGTCACTGATGGCGGCATTATAATCTTTTTTGAAGCGATATAGTAATAACGACCGTTCGAACAAGTATTTCGTATTGATACTATCAATGGCAATTGCTTTGCCAAATGCTGCAATCGCCTTATTCACAGCACTTTTAGTTACATTTTCGCTTGTTCTTAATAGATATGTTTGACCCAACCGAAAATAGCTTTCTGCTACAAATGGATTAGCATACACTTCCATTTTAAGTGCTTTTTGGGCTGATTTTTCTATTTTTCGTGCGGTTCGGCCCGACTTAAATTCAACAACCGTATAGAAAGTGTATAGATTTTGATAGGCTTCAAGATAAAAAGTGTCCGTTTTTAATATGATGGCATAATCTAAGGCAGCTGCGTGTAAATTTGATTCAGTAGCTAATTTCCAATTATAATTTGCTCGTTGCTTGTAATAAATAATGTTTGAAGCATCGTATTTTACGGCTTGAGAAAGGTCTTTTAGTGTGAATGCCGTATCAGTAAATCCACTGTAAATGCTTACTGAAGCCCTTGCAGCATAATAGGGTGCATAGGTAGAGTCAGCTTCAATTAGCGCCGTTAATGTAATAAGTGCCTTCTGCTGGTCGGCAGATTCAATCGAAAAATAATAGTTATTGAGTAACTGCTTAATTTCAGGGGTCATTTTTTGCACAGGCTGAGCTGCAATCTTGTCTAAAGACCCAATTAAAAAAAATAGCGAAATAGTTACAATGCGTAAAGCAATCATGGATTTCATGAGATTTATTTCAATGGTTCAAATTTACCTCAATTTAGAAAAACAAGGTAAAGTTCTTGCACATTTAAAAGATTACACTACTGCTGTTTATATTTACACCTAATAAGCCGTTCAATTTAATTTAACTTTTATTATATGCATTCAACTTTTACAAAATTTGCCTTAACAACCGTTTTTTCAATTGCTTCATGCTTGGCTTTTTCACAAGTTATTAATCCATGTGGAACCGATGAAGAAAGGAGGAAATTAATTGCTAATGACCCTCAAATATTACAAAGAGAAGCAAATTTTGATAAACGCGCGGCTGAAAAGTTGATTTCTATTATGCGTATCGAGGATGAAAAATTAATTATTCCAGTAGTATTTCATATTATTCATGATTACGGTCCAGAGAACATTAGTGATGCCCAAGTGCACGACGCCATAGCTAAAATAAATGCTGATTTTAGTGGGACAAATACCGATTTTCTCTCTACCATTCCTGAATTTCAAGGCATTGCTGCAAACTGCAATATTGAATTTCGTTTAGCACAAAAGGAGCTGAGTAGCGGCTGCAGTAATGGGATTGATCGTATTGCATCATTAAGAACTTATGAAGGTTCCGATGATGCAAAATTAGGTGGATGGCAAAGTGGTAAATATTTAAATATATGGGTAACAAAAGATTTAACTAATGGTGCTGCAGCATATGCTTATTATCCAACAAGTATCGCAGGATTAATGTACACTGTTGATGGCATTATTTGCAGATACGACTATGTTGGTACTATTGGCACTGCAGGTTTATATGCAGCGCACGTGTTGTCACATGAAATTGGTCATTATTTAAATCTGCAACATGTTTGGGGCAACAGCAATGCTCCAGGAGTTGCATGTGGCGATGATCAGGTTCCTGATACACCAAATACTGAAGGATGGACAAGTTGCAATACAGCAGGCAATACTTGTGGTGGCTCAGTAGACAATGTGCAAAATCACATGGAATATTCTTATTGCACAACAATGTTTTCTGAAGGTCAGAAATCGAGAATTTATGCCGCTTTAGAAAGTGAAGATGCCATGCGAAATAATTTATATACCTACGAAAATTTATTATTAACTGGAACTAACGATGGTTATGTAGCAAGTGGATGCATTCCTAAATCTGATTTTTATGCAAGCGATAGAATAATTTGTGCGGGTTCTAGTGTTACCTATTATGATGTAAGTTTTAATGCCGAGGTAGATTCACGCGTTTGGGAATTTGAGGGAGGTTCTCCAGCAACATCAACTGAAGCGCAGCCGATAGTAACTTATAATGAAACTGGATGGCATAAAGTTACACTCACCGTTAACAACACTTATGGTTCAACAACTAAAATAGTTGAAAAATATATTAATGCTTCCTTAACCGATGCCATATATGATGAAAGCTATTTTGGCGATTTTAATGATGAAAATATAATTAATAAGGATTGGATTTTATACAATAAATATCCTGATGATTACGAGTGGAAATATCGCAGCACAAATGGATACTGGAATACGGGTTGTTTATGGCTTAATAGCAGATTTGGACCTAATTTAGAAACTGATGTGGTAATTTCTCCCGCCTTTGATTTAACATCGGGATTAACCGATAATTTATTTTTTAAATATGCTACAACATCATATGGATTAGATGCTGCGGATTACACAATGGCCCTTAAGGTTTATTATAGTACCAATTGTGGCGATAGCTGGATTTATATGAATAAAATAAGTGGTGCTGAATTAATTACAAGCTATGGGGGAAGTTCTGATTTTTATCCTCAGTATCCTGATCAGTGGGGGAGTGCAATGTTTAATTTGCCCGAGGCTTGCAAAACAGATCATGTGCAATTCAAAATTGAATTCTTATATAATGACTATGTAAATAATGTGTTTATTGATGATTTTAATTTTTCAACAGGTGTTTTAAGTGCAACAGATCAAGCGGCTATGATTGCGATGAAATTATCGCCAAATCCAGTATCTGTAAATGCTTCATCAATATTGCATTATAATTTAACGGAACAAACTGATTTGAAATTGAATGTAACTGATATTTATGGAAAGTCTGTAACTTCAATTAGCCTTGGAAATCAAACCGCAGGAAGTCACCAATTCGTATTGTCGCCGGCTAATTTACGTTTAACAGCTGGGTGTTATTTTATTCAGTTAACAAATGGAAAACAACAAGCTGCCACGAAATTAATTGTCGAATAAAAATTATTTTATTGCTGATAAATAATCGGAACAGAAGGCCGCATATTTAGAGTCACCAGGAGCATTTGCGCCGAGTAAGAAATATTTACGTGCTGTATCGAATTCACTTTTATCGAAATAATACTTGCCAAGAAAATAATTTGAACCGCTTATTAAATAGGGAATATCGGAATTAGCTGACTGCAACCAATGTTCATTAGATTGTTCAATTTTACCTGCTTTGTATAATGCCCAAGCATAATAAAAATGATACTCTTGTAAATCTACAATACTTGCATCAGTTAAATTAACTTTTGGATATACATTAATTGCCTCCTGATATCGCTTATTGTAGGTTAAATTTTCGGCGTAAGTATAAGCTGGAGAAAACGAATTAGGATATTTATTATAAAAGTGATGGCTTATTAAAATATTAAAAGCATCGGTTAATCCAAAAGTGAAAATAGTATCAAAATCGCTTGGCGTAATATCTAAGTTAACAGATACAAGATATTGCGCAAGTTTTTTTTCGTTTGACGGTGCGGTTTCAATTGCAATAAATTCCGTTAAATCTTTTTTGGCGTCGGCATCATTTCTAAACATTTTTACTAAAGCTTTGTAAAACAAACTCGAATTGTTTTGTTGTAATTTAGACCAGTTGTGAATGCAGGCAGAAGCTACATCGTATTCTTCCATCACACCGAAAATAAAGAAAGCATTACTGTATGAAATGGTATCGAGATTTCCGGTTTTCAAACTTTTTATTGCCGTATTCATTGAATTTATAATGTCGCCATTAATATAATATTCTACTGCTAAATCACTCATTAAATTGCCATCTTCTGGATATAAAGAACTAATTTTATTATATACTTTCATACCATCAGCAATAGCTCCACGATCTAAAATATTGTAGGCATAATCGCGAATGCTTGTTGCAGACACAGACGGAATAGCTGCAATTAAAGGCAGTTGCTCAATTACTTTATCACTTTGCAAACTTACTGAGTATATGTAACACAGGCCTAATCGAATATCTTCACGAGTTGGGTCGAGTCGTAATGCATTTACAAAGTAAAATGCAATTGTGTCTGCAACTGCTTTTGGAACTGTTTCTAAATATTGGCCAATATAGGCATACTCCGTTGTGTAAACCGATTCATCTGGATTGCCTTTTAAACTCATCACATCGGTGTAACTAGCACTCTTGTAATATTGCAAGTTGCCTTTATACATCAATGCGTCTACATTGCCTGGGTTTTGCATTAACATTGAATCCACCTTGCCTTCAGCAGTTGATAGCATGCCGTCGGCAATTAGTTTGTCTAATACGTTGTAAATACTTTGTGCCTGACTATTTATTGCAACAAACATCATTAAAGCACCTATGGCAAATTGTTTCATCGTTATAATTTGGGGTAAAGTTAGAATTAAATTTTGTGAGCAACTTAACAAGGGTAATTTGATATCTCTAGATTGATAGCGTTAGCGATTTGCTTTCGTAATCAATCATTGCTTTATATTTTTTTAAAATATCTCCACCAACAATGGCAACAATTGGTTCTAATTGGGCGGATGCGTATGCATCGTTTACCATACTCAAATCTAGAATGGCAAATTTCATCGAACCAATTTTTGCTTTTCCAATTTTAATTTGATTGAGCTTTATAAAAGTGCTATTTGGAATATTAGCGCCCAACCCTGTTGTTTGGTGATTGGTTTGAATCAAATTTTTATCGGGGAGATATTTGGTGGCATAGGTGAGGTCGATAACACTTTTACTCGCACCTGTGTCAATAAGAAACAACACGCGCTTTCGACCAAATTTACCAGCTACAAAAATGTGGTATCCCTTTGGTGGAATAGTTGTTACAATTATTGGTATACTGACTTTCATATTATAAGAAAACCGCAAAACCGTAATTAAAATTCAGGTTTTGCGGTTTAAAGTATTAAGATAAATATTTATGATGCAGCATTCATAGTGTCAAGCACTGACATCACTTCTTTAACCGCAACGGCTGAAGAACTTAATAACGCTTTTTCTGCCTCATTCAATTTTAATTCAATTATTTGTTCGATACCATTTTTACCAAGTTTAACGGGAACACCAAGATAAATATCATGCAGGCCATATTCACCGTTAAGCAAAGCACAAACTGGGAAAATTCGGTTTTCGTTTTTAATAATGGCTTCTACCATTTGCGCTGCAGCAGCGCCTGGAGCATACCATGCTGAGGTGCCTAAAAGGTTTACAATTTCACCACCACCACTTTTAGTGCGTTGCACAATTGCATTCAATCTTTCCTCATCAACCAATTCTGTTACAGGAATACCACTAACGGTAGTATAACGTGGAAGTGGAACCATTGTATCACCATGCCCACCCATTAATATTGCTTGAATATCTTTAGGTGAACAATTGAGTTCTGTAGCTAAAAACGCACGGTACCGAGCAGTATCAAGAATACCAGCCATACCAAAAACACGCTTGCTATCAATTTTTGCGGTCAAAAACGCACAATATGTCATTACATCCAAAGGATTTGATACAATAATCAAAATCGCATTTGGCGAATATTTTATCACTTGCTCAGTAACAGATTTCACAATGCCAGCATTTACACTAATTAAGTCATCGCGACTCATACCTGGTTTACGTGGAAGTCCAGATGTAATTACAACTACATCAGAATCGGCTGTGGCTGCATAGTTATTCGTAACACCTGTAACACGTGTGCTGTAATTATCTATTGGCGCTTGTTGCCAAGTATCTAAACTTTTGCCCTCAGCAGTTCCTTCTTTGATGTCAAGCACCACAATTTCGTTTAAAAAATCTCGATGGGCGAGCACATTTGCAACAGTTGAACCCACGTTGCCGGCTCCGATTACAGTTACTTTACTCATAGTTTTGTCATTTTTATCGCCTAAATATGCTTGGGCGCTGCAAAGGTATGCCTTTTCGACATAAACATGCAATTGTGCACACTCTTTGATAGTATTTTTCGTATTCAGTTTTTAACTTTACACAATAATTGAACATTCAATGAATAAACTATTTGTTTTTATCCCGTTGTTGGCAATTGCGCTTACAGGATCTGCACAATCTCAATATTGCGGAACATTGCAAACGGAAGCAGACTTGGTTTGGCTAAGAAATTTCCAGCAGCATTATGTTCCTGGTGAAGGTGAAAGGGGAGGCGATACCTATTATATACCTATGAAGGTGCACATTTTGGGTAATGATGCTGGAACTGGTTATTATAACCTTAGCTATCTGTATACTGCAATCTGCGAATTAAATGACCATTTCTTAGCTACAGGATTCGTATATTATATCTATGGAGATATTGACTATATAGATGAAACTGATTATTATGAGCATAATTTTTTTGATGGTGGTGAAATGATGGATGAAAACAATGTTGACGATTTACTAAATGTTTACTTCGTGGCTGATCCAGCGGGCAATTGCGGTTATTTCAGCCCTTCAGATAACGGGGTAGCTGTTGCAAAATCATGTGCAATGCCTGGCGGAACTACCATTGCTCATGAATTTGGGCATTTCTTTTCTTTGCCACATACATTTTTAGGATGGGAATTCGGCACACCCGATGATGACGACCAAGAATGGGTAAACGGCGATAATTGTAACACGGCAGCAGATGGATTTTGCGATACGCCACCAGATTATTTACCTTACCGATGGAACTGTCCCGGACCATTGCAAACCGATATCAATGGCGATACTTTTTATAGTGATGGTACCTATTATATGTCGTATTCAAATGATGCCTGTACCGACAAGTTTTCAGATGAACAACAAGATGCAATGATAGCCAACCTCACTGGTCCACGCAACGATATGTTGGATTTTCCTATACCTGTTTATGTTGATTTAACTTCATCTCCAACACCTGTTTCACCAGCAGATTTGGCAACAGGAACATTTCCTGATTATACATTTATTGAATGGACTCCCGTTGAAGGAGCTACACAGTATCACCTGCAATTAGCCTTTAGCGCTAGTTTCAGTGCTATAGCCGAAGATGTAGTAACTAGTAATAATTATTACGAGGCACGAGACCTACTTGTAGATAAAAAATATTTTTGGAGAGTTAGGCCATTGGCACCGCTTAACACGTGTGAGACAACTTCAATTGCACAATCTTTTACTACAGGCAATTTATTAAGTAATATACAGCAGAGCGAATTGTTTAATCAAATTGCTATTTATCCTAATCCTGCCATCAGCGGAAAAACTATTTCAATTAATTACACTTCAACTAATGGTTTTGAAGGTGGCTTGTCGGTGTTGGATATTACAGGTAAGGTAATTGCAACTCAACCTATAACAATATTTACAGGTAATGATGTTATAAAAGTTGCTATTCCACAAGTTAGTGCAGGCATTTATTTTATGCGGTTTTCCAATAATACCGAATCTGAACTCATTGAGTTTATGATTGCAGAATAATAAAAAACATAATTAATTAAATAAAAATGCTCCATTATAGGAGCATTTTTATTTTAAGCAGCAGCTTCGTTTTGTCATTTACTTTAAAGCGCTCGTCCTGGCGAATGCCTACAAGCCAAATTATTTTCTCGCCACTTAGCAATACATAAGTGTTTTCTTTCGAAAGGGTGTCAACTTTTGCGTTAGTTAATATATCGCTTACTTTTTTCTTGCCAGTTTTGGTGGAATTGCGTTTTTTTAATCCTAAAGGATATAAATAATCACCTGCTTTCCATTTTCTTATCTGCAATGGAAACTCAATTAATGATGCATCAAAGTATGCCGTGTTGCCAGTTTCATTAAACGACATCTCTGCATTGTAATTACCTTCAGTTAATTCAATATGAAAATCACCAACGGCAATTTTTGTAATAGTCTTATCAATTATTTGTATCGTTTCCTTTTCATCTGATTTTGAGCAAATAATAACATATTTCCTATCAACCAAAACGCGGAAATCATTGCTATAAAAAACACTTCCGCTGGTGCCAAAACAATTAATTATTTGATTTATTTGCGTACTATTAAAGTGTAGTGGATGCAATAGTTCATATAATAGTATGTTGGCAGTTTGCTCATCGCCCAAGGCGGCAATGGGAATATATTTATTTTCACCTTTTTTTTGGGTAATACGATGTAGGCGTTTATCCACTGCAGATTTGTAAAATTGGTATGCCCCTTTAAAATGATCAATATTGACATGCATCGTACTAATGAATGCAGGATTAATTTCTTCCAAAATCGGGATTACAGTATGCCTTATTTTATTTCTTTGATACTTGATATCAGTATTACTAAAGTCAGTGCAAAAAGTTAATTGATTGGATTTGCAAAAAATTTCAATCTCATTTTTGTTTGTAAAAAGTAGTGGCCTTATTATATCACCATTAATTATTGGAATCCCTTTTAAACCGAGCAGGCCAGTTCCTTTTACCAGACGCAGTAAGATTGTTTCGGCATTGTCGTTTTGATGATGTGCGGTTGCGATTTTTTGATAGCCATGTGTAGTGCATATTTCTGCAAAATAATGATAGCGTAAATTTCTTGCAGCTTCTTCAACCGATATTTTTTCGTTTTTACTATGCGCAAGCGTATCAAATGTCGCTTCGAAATAAGGGAGTTGGTTGTTTGCAGCGAATGCGCTTACAAACGCAGCATCATTATCACTTTCAATATTGCGCAAATTGAAATTACAATGTGCAATTCCAATTTGATATCCGCCTTGCATAAACAAGGCACACATGGCCATACTATCTGCACCGCCACTAACAGCGAGTAATATTTTATGCTGTTTATGACATAAATTATTATTGAAGATAAATGATTCAAATGTTGCCGCTGTAACCATGATAATGCTGGTGTTATTTAATTAACAGAAATATTAATCTTCATCATCAATTCCCATTTTAAGATTAAGGGCTGCATTTTGAAGTTCAGCTAAACTATGCTGGTCGTTTAATTTTTTTGCGATTACGATGCCTTTATCATAACAAGCAATAGCATCGTTCTTGCGGTTTAATTGATTATATAATTTGGCCAAATGATAGTAAGTGCCAACATAATCAGGATTGTTTAATACTAGGCCTTCAAAATATTGCAATCCTGTTTGTGCATCTCCCTGCTTAATATACTCTAAAGCCAGCGCAAATTGGATAAATGAATCTTTCGGACTCTCCTTTAAAAATTGCAATAAATGCTCAATTCTACTCATCAGTTTTACAATATGCTGCAAATATAATCATCCCATTACTAAACCGATTTTTAAAAGCCCCGTAATTATTGGATACAAAATGCAATCCTACCAAAGCTATTTTAAGACCTGTTCTATTAGAAGGTTCTAAATCGTGCTTCAAAACACCTATCTTTGCAGTCCGAAAAATAGTAAAATAACAGATATGAAATTACTCGTTTGTTTAAGTAGAGCACCCGATACCACTTCTAAAATTGCATTTATTGACAACAACACTAAATTTAGTGAGAATGGTGTTCAATTTATCATTAATCCATATGATGAATGGTATGCGTTAGTGCGTGCATTGGAACTTAAGGAAACATTAGGTGGAACTGTTACAATTGTGAACGTTGGAAAAGCCGATAACGAGCAAATTATTCGCAAAGCACTTGCATTAGGTGCAGATGATGCTGTTCGTATTGATTTAGACCCTGCCGATGCTTATCAGGTTGCAGCCAATATTGCTGGATATGCTAAATCAGGTCAATTTGATATCATTTTAACTGGAAAAGAAACGATTGATTATAACGGAGGTATTGTTGGCGGAATGGTAGCAGAATTGCTCGATTTGCCTTATGTATCGTTAGCCAGCAAACTCGATGTTGAGGGAAGTTCGCTTAAAATTGAACGCGAAATGGAAGGCGTTAAAGAAACCGTGAGTGTAAAAATGCCTTGTGTAATAAGTGCTCAAAAGGGAATGGCGGAAGCGCGTATACCTAATATGCGTGGCATTTTGGCATCTAAAGCAAAACCACTTACAGTGCTTAATCCAGAATTCACCGAGGCTAAGGCTGCAGTAAGTGTATATGCTTTACCGGCAGAAAAAACAGGTTGTAAGATGATAAGTGCCGACGATGCAGCGCAATTGGTTAGCCTCTTGCACAATGAAGCAAAAGTGATTTAATTTAAAAATTATTTTAAAAAGTAACTAAATATTACAGAAATGACAAATCTGGTTTTTGCAGAATTATCAAATGGAAAATTAAGAAAAACGGCTCATGAAGCGGCTGCTTTTTCTGCGCAATTAGGAAATACCATTGCCATTGCAATTGGTCGTGCTAATGAAGGCGAACTCCAAAAACTTGGAAGCTATGGTATAGCTAAGGTATTGCATGTAGCAAATGAATCGCTCAATAACGTTTTTTCAAAAGCTTATACCAAAATAATTACGGCGGCAGCTAAAAACATTAATGCCGATTGTATTATTTTATCACATAATTCAACAGGTAAAAGTGTTGCACCTCGAATTGCCATTCGCTGGAACGCAACTTTATATCCAGCTGTAAATGGATTACCTGATAACGGAACTATCCGCAAAGCTGTGTTTTCTGGTAAAGCATTTGCCGAGTTAACCTTTAAAGATGGATTAAAAGTAATTACACTCAATCCAAATTCTTATAAACCAATTGCCGGTGAAGGATCTGCAACAGTTGAAAATTTTGAAGTTGCAATCGACGCAAGTGATATGGATTATACCATTTTAAGTATTGAAGATGAAGCAGGAGGGCATGTTCCACTGCCGGAAGCAGAAATAGTAGTTTCAGGTGGACGCGGATTAAAAGGGCCAGAAAACTGGAATTTAGTTGAAGATTTAGCAACTGCATTAGGCGCTGCTACTGCTTGTTCGCGACCAGTTGCCGACATAGGGTGGAGGCCACACCATGAACATGTTGGACAAACAGGAATTACCATTAAGCCGACTTTATATATTGCAGTTGGAATTTCTGGAGCTATTCAACATTTGGCGGGTGTTAACCAGAGTAAAGTGATAGTTGTAATTAATAAAGACCCTGAAGCACCATTTTTTAAAGCCGCAGATTATGGCATTGTTGGAGATGCTTTTGAGGTGTTACCAAAAATAACTGAGGCAGTAAAAAAATTGCGCGCTGAAGGTTAAACAATTGGAATAAAATTTTCAATCTGTTCATTATCTAACGATTACTTTTTTAACTTAGTAGCTTCTTAGCATACAGCAATGCAAAAAATTGAACTAGAAATATCAGGCTTATCACATACTATTACGCAATCACAAAGTTATGCGGTATTGCTAAGCGAGGTTGGCGGAATGCGCAAGTTACCTATCGTTATTGGTGCTTTTGAAGCACAAGCTATTGCAGTTGCAATAGAAAAAGTTGTAATTAACCGACCACTTTCTCACGATTTGATAAAAAATTTATTTACTATTTTTAATATCAACCTGCGCGAAGTTTTGATTGATAATTTACAAGATGGCATTTTCTATTCGAAATTACTTTGTGAACGCGACGGACAAGAAATAGAGGTAGATAGCAGAACCAGTGATGCCCTCGCATTGGCTGTGCGCTTTAATTGCCCTATTTTTACTTACGAGTTTATCTTAGAAACGGCTGGGGCAATAATCAACGAATTAGAGAATAAAGAAAATGTAGAGGATGATGATGACGATGACGAGGATGATGAATCAGAAGAAGTTGGCGTTACCCCTAGTGCTAGTTTGCCTTCAAATACCGGTGATATAACTGCTTTGTCGCTCAAAGAGTTGAACGAAAAACTCGCTGAATATCTCGATAAAGAAGACTACGAATCAGCAGCACGCATTCGTGATGAAATTGAACATCGAAAAAAATAATTCCTTTTAATTTATAAAACCTAAACCTCCATTTATGCAATTAGTGCTGCTTATAGGTCTTGGAGGTTTTCTTGGCACAATTGCCAGATATAGCTGTGCTCAACTACCTTTTTTAGCGTCGAATCAAAAATCAAATAATTTTCCATTTGCAACACTGCTAATTAATTTGATTGGTTGTTTTTTAATCGGCTTGATTTATGGTTACTTCGAAAAACAATCTGTTAACAGCTCCGATTGGAAGCTAATAATAACAGTAGGTTTTTGTGGCGGATTTACTACGTTTTCGGCTTTTTCCATCGAAAATATTCAAATGATACGCGAAGGCCATTTCCTCACAGCAATTTTATATATCTTTAGCAGCGTTTTAATAGGGTTGTTACTCACTTGGGGTGGCATAGCCTTAATTAAATCATAAATTACTTCCCTTAAATACCTGTGTAATTTCACAACTTTTATAACTCAACTATGATTGAAAGTATTTTAAGAGGTTTACTTGGTGTTATTTTCCTTATTGGTGTTTGTTATGCTTTTAGTAACAATAGAAAAGCCATTGATTGGAAATTGGTAGGCACTGGCTTATTAATTCAATTTACGTTTGCATTTTTAATTATCGCATTACCTAATATAACCGAAAATTATACTGGTTATAGATTCGATTGGTTTGAAAGAATTTTTCAAGGGATGGCCAACTTTTTTGTAATGATAATTGGATATACCAATGCCGGTGCCACATTTGTTTTAGGCAACTGGCCATCTGTAACGCAAGTAAATGATGGATTAACCGGCGAATTATTTAACGTGGGATATATTTTTGCTTTTAAAGTACTGCCGACCGTTATTTTCTTTTCAGCACTTACATCATTGCTCTATTTCCTTGGAATACTGCAAAAAATAGTTTACGGTTTTGCATGGGTAATGAGCAAAACAATGCGTTTGAGTGGTGCGGAAAGTTTAAATGCAGCAGGCAATATTTTTTTAGGTCAAACTGAATCCCCGCTGTTAATTCGACCTTACTTAGAAAAAATGACGAAATCGGAAGTGTTATGTGTTATGGTAGGAGGCATGGCAACAATTGCTGGTGGTGTAATGGCAGCATATATTGGTTTTTTAGGCGGTGATGACATTGAACGACAAAAAATATTTGCAATGCATTTACTTAGTGCATCAATAATGAGCGCACCTGCTGCAATAGTTGCTTCTAAAATGTTATTCCCTCAAACAGAAAAAGTTGACCACAATTTGCAAGTGAACAAAGAACGCGTTGGTTCAAATTTTATTGAAGCAATTGCAAATGGAACAACCGATGGTTTAAAATTAGCTGTAAATGTAGGTGCAATGTTATTAGCTTTTACCGCATTTATGGCAATGTTTAATTCAATATTTTTAGGCATTGGAAATGTGTTGCAGATTAATGATAATATTGCTGCTGCAACAAATAATTCCTATTCTGGATTATCGCTCGATTATATTTTCGGCCTCGTAATGGCACCAGTTGCATGGTTGTTAGGCACACCCTCTGTTGATATTTTGGCAGTTGGCCAATTACTTGGTGAAAAAACAATTATAAACGAATTTGTTGCTTATGCTAGCTTGGGCGAAATGAAAGATAGTCTGGATGAAAAATCTATTATCATTGCAACTTATGCATTATGCGGTTTTTCAAATTTTGCATCTATTGGAATTCAAATCGGCGGGATAGGAACATTAGCACCAAATCAAAAAACGACGTTATCATCATTAGGCTTTCGGGCTTTACTTGGTGGCACAGTGGCTTGCTTTTTAACAGCCGCCATTGCTGGAATGATTATTTAATATTAACTATATGGCTGAATTTTTTCAATGGGTTATTTTTTTAGGATTTATTGCTTTATTCATAATCGTAATTTATTTACACGCAGCGGGATTAATTAATACCAAACGAACACGTACCGAAAGTTTTAAGGAATGGCAGAAATATAATGGGGGAGTCGTGCGCCTCATGTGCATTCTTATACTTATTGTTTGTTTAAGCGTTGGCATTTACAAATATTACCAAGTTCAGGAAAATTTACAGGAACCACCAGCGCTTGAAACAGAATAGCGAATGCTGAATTAATAAAATAGATGATGCAAGTAGAGATTATTGCTGAAGTAATTATAAACAAGCGCAGCTTCTTTCATTCTTCCTTTCGATGATGGATGTATTCCACCTTTCCCAGCATCAGTGCAGTGCCAGGTGTAACCTTTTTGATTAGGTGCAGTGCCATTGACCCATAAATAAGGTCCCCAATCAATGAACGGAATATCGACATAATTAAACCCAGCTTCACCGTCAATCTGTTTTTGGATTAACCATTTAATGGTCCAACCATTATAATAAGCCGTCGGCTCAGCCAGTTGAGCAGGCCCTTCACCATTTAATCCAACATATCCTGCATAAGTGCGATCAGACAACATTACAATTCTACAATTTGGAAAAAGGCTTTTAATATTTTTAAGTGTGGCTTGATACTTTTCAATTTGCGTGTAGCATTGTTGAGGAAATTGCATTGCATAACTTTCCACATCACCGGAACTTAGCCAGATAATTTGGATTTGTGATGCAGTGTTGCCTGATTTAACTATTACCGAATCTACCGACAGCCAGTAAGTTGAGGCAATGGCGGTCATGTGATTAATATCGCGGCCACCTTGTGCGCCAATAATAATTTCTAATGCTTTATTGGAATTTGATAAGTAATTAATTTCGCGAACAAACCTTCCTGTCATAGCAGCCGTGCTAAATCCTAATACCAGCATTCCGATTTTCCCTTCATTACTATCTGCTACTCCTAATTTATTTAATGGGACCAACTGTTTCGCTTGCTCCATGCCATACAATGCATGTGCAACTGGAATCTTATTTGAAGATTGATATTTACCTCCTTTGAATCCCGAAAATTCGGAATTTGCCATTTCAGTTAATGGCAGCAATGTTGTTGTGTTAGTCGGACAATCAGGCTTATTACAAGCCGCAAATAAAACTGCTATGAATAGAATTTTGCGCATCGTTAAAATCCAAACCCAATTAAAATATTCATTTTAGGTGTTGGGTAGGGTGTCTCAAATTTAAAAGGTGTATAGGCAATATCCACACGAATAATTTTAAATATATGTTCAATTCCTGCAGCAATTTCAATATAATTAGATACGACGTCAGTAGATAAATAATTAAAACTAAAAACAGGTTCTAATTTCAATTGTTTAAACCCTGGTAATTGTCGGAATAAAAATCCTTCTGTATGCCATTGTAAATGTGATACGAAGTATTTTCCGTCGGTAGATGCATAGTAATAGGGAAGTAGAAAAAATCCTTCATTATCAACCTTTTGCACATTGGTTTCATTTCCACTAAAATGCATCAAATCGGCTATATTTATTGCATCGTGATTTACCATCACACCAACGGCTGAAACAATCGACAAGTTTCCTGCTAATGCCAGTTTAATATCATCAGCAATTGTGAATTTAAACTTATCGTAATTAATAGCTGAAGCGGCGACACCACTTATTGCTTTTTCCCAGTTTAAGGTGAGTGTAGGATATTTATTGCCAAGAATAAATTTATTTCCCGGCTCCATAATATACGTTTGACCAATGGCGTATTTTAACTGAAGTTCAACACTAAACTTATCAGGTATATTAAATGCTATATCATCAGGATAAAATGGAAAATTATTTGAAGTAAAATTTTGTTCATCTGTAGCTATCCATGCTGCGGCATTCCCAACATTGTATAATTGTTTTCTTACAGTATACTTTGGTTCTATATCTATATGCAATCCATTCAATAATTCTTGACCAGCCTTTATACTAATAAATTGTTGTTCATAAAGTTTAAGGTAATTTTCTTCAAGCAACAACGAATAAACTGTATTCACTAATGGGCTAATTCCGCGTGTATTATATTGCATAATTTCGGAACCACCTGACAAACTAATTCCCGCTTTTGTTATGTTATTATAGTTTAATCCAATTGTTCCGTTTGCGTAAAATTTATCAGAGCCAATACCATAGCGCAAATCGCTGAAAACAAATATTTCATCTTTATTAGCCAATCGTTTTGTAATTCTGAATTTGGGATTAATTACATAAGTTTCAACTGTATTATATTGCAACAAGTCAAACACCGGATTGGTAAGTAAAAATAGTTTCTTATTACTATTACGCCATGTATATCCACCTAACAATGCAGCTGGTTTAAACCGATTAAAAATTTTATCCACTGAATCTTTAAATGCAGGCAATTCCCGAACAATTGCCAACGAGTCCTTAAATTGATAATCAATAGCTTCTTCCTCAGTTAGTTGAATTGGCCTTGCTTTACTCCAATAAATTGAATCTTGTTTATTTGAATTTTCTTCAATTCGAGTTTTCTCACCATTAAAGAAATTCTTTTCAAAAATTGGATTCAGCGTATAGTTATTATAAAAAGCATGGAAGAAACCCATTCCTTTTATGCCAAAAAAGCTATAGGTAAAATTGAATTTATTCGAAAGTAAAACAAGGTTATTGGCATCGGTATAATAAAACTCCTGTGCAACAGAAAAGGTATCAATAAATTCAATACCATTGTTAGCGGTCAGCTGGAGCTGTAATCCGCTTATTCTAAAATCATCATCTGTTATATACAATGTACCTTCATAAGCGGGGTCAGCTTTCCGCTTTGGTTTTACGGCAATTTTATAGATGCGATTATTGCCATCAGCAGTATTACTTAATAATTCATATTCATAAAAAAACAACGCATTATCTGCAATTGGTGACACGAAACCTCGTTGCGAAAATCCTTCCAAGGTTTCCATGTTTTTATAGAAATTCATTTGCATGCTCGCAGCATCATTCCAGCTGAATTGATTATTATCTCCACTTACCTTCGAGGCTTTCATTATTTCCTTCGACTGATTTGGGTATTTGAAGTGAAACGTGGAAGCCGATTCCGATAAGTAAACAATCCCAGTATTATTTGAATCAACGTCTAAAACGGTATTTAGCTGCACACCAAGTATTTTATCAGGCGCTTCAAGCAGTTTTTGTAATCCCTTAATGTAGGCATCGCAAGTAAAGGAACTTATTTCTTTTAAATGTTTTTCGCGCAATGCAATCGCTTGCCGAATTATGGCGTACGCTGGATCTTCCTTATCTGAATTAATTACTATTTCATCTAAATCCATAATTTCGGCAACCATTTTAACATTAACCGTAATCAGCTTATCGCCGATAATAATTGGAATTTCCTGCTTAACAAAACCAATATATTGAAATTTAAGCTGGTAATTGCCTGGAACAATATCAAGTGAATAAAATCCATTTTCGTTGCTAGCACATGCAAAATTGGTGTTAGGAATATAAACATTACAAAAGGGTAGTGGAAGGTTGTTTTCATCTGTAACAAAACCTTCAACGCGCGTTGCAAAAAGCGGTTTAAGATTGCAAAGTAAGTAGATACCAAAAATTGCGATTATAAAACGGCGCATGCGTGTAAAGATAACACGCATTAACGAGGCTAAAGATAAAATTGTTTAATCCTAATGAAGCAAATAACTAACACTGCCTCTTAGGCCGAAAGTGAAATTGCGTTTTGCGTAATCGTTAAATGGGGTTTCATGCGTAGAAATGTCGTTCGAAAATGTTCCTCTTGCTCCTATAGAAAACATAATGTTTTCTTGCAAGTAGATTTCATATTCTAATCCTAGTACTACTGACAGGTCGGTATCCTTAAATAGTTCTTCTGCCGAGGCGTCATACCGTTTATCTTGTGGTAACCTAGCTTCTTTTAATATTCCATACTGCACACCTGCTACGTAATTCATTACAACAGGCTGATTGGTTAAATCTGATAATTTGCCTACCTTAAGTTTAGCTACAACAGGAATGAGGTCGTAAGTTAATGAAAGCGATTTTTCAACAATTGCTTCATCTTCTGACATAACATAATTTTGACCTAGTACTGCATTATAAATATATTCTGCTTCAATACCGAATTTGTTACTGAAATTATATCCCATCAACAATCCTTTAGCAGTGCCAAATTTTAACGAAGGTTGAATTGGACGCCCACCTTTAAACACATTGCCATATTCTAAGATGGAGGTTTGGTTATAACTGCCACTTGTACCTATGTATAAACCTGACTTATCTAAACTTCTATAAGTAATTGTGTTGGATGGAGCATCTAAAATGGCATCATTTTCCGAATTATTTACTTCTGCCTCAAATGCGTTGAAGCCAAGCACGTTTATTGATTTATCTGTATTGTAAATGCGATCAATTATTGAGTTTTTACTGGCTGAAATCATTATATCTTTTGACGTTTCAGGCAATAATAATAAGTCGTCCGATTTTCCAACAAAGGCAATAGCAGTTGCAGCGAATGGGTTAAGGGTATTAGATTGCTCCAATTCAGTAACGCCATCTTTTAGCGTAGTTATTTTAGCAATGTCAACTTGTATTGGAATAATAGCTGCAGTTTGATCGGTGGCAACTGTTAAAATATCCATGGCAACATTAGCTTCAATAGGCGTATTAGGATTTATTGCAGTAGGATTAGTGTAAAGTGGATTTTGTTTCGAAAGTGGAACTGTTAGTAAGCATACCGATATAAATACCAACAATAATGCAGCGTACCGCATTAATGGCAGTTTTGTGTGTGTTGGTTCTTGTGTGTCAAGCTCTTCTTCAATACGACCCCAAAGGTCTGCAGAAGGCTTTAACTCATAATTGTCAACAGCACGCTTAAATAATTGGTCAATGTTATGCTTATTGTCCACTTGCTTTGCGTTTTACACCCGTGCGCTGTTCTACTAATTCCATGAGTATGTATCTTGCACGAGCTAACTGACTCTTAGACGTTCCTTCACTGATGTTTAGTTGCTCGGCAATTTCTTTATGTGAAAATCCTTCTATTGCATAAAGGCTAAACACAGTGCGATAACCGGGCGACAAACTAGAAACCATTTGCATCAAGTCAGCAGCAGCAAGCTTTTCCACGGCATCCTCGTCAAATAATTCGACGTCTGTATTTTCTACATCGATGATTGGATATAATAAATTTTTTCTTCTATGAATCTCAATTGCGGTATTTACCATGATTTTTCGGATCCATCCTTCGAAGCTACCTTCAAATCGAAAACGTTCTAAATGCTTAAAGGCTTTAATAAATCCTTCTTGCAGGATATCTTCGGCTATCTGATAATCGGGTGCATAGCGCAAACAAACGCCAAACATTTTTGAGGAAAATCTATCGTAGAGACACTTCTGAGCCACACGACTGCCTTTTACAGACTCGCGTATTAATTCTTCATCGCTAAACGTTGCTACTGGATTTAATCGTTTCATAATTGGAAAGTTTGTAGTAGTGCTGTTATAATTTCGGAGTAAGTTAAAAACTTATTTCGAGAAGTCAAAATTTTGTAATAAATAGGATGTCATTAATTTGAATGCTTTTGCACGGTGACTATAGGTGGTTTTCTGGGTGGCAATCATTTCCCCAAATGTAATATTTGCGCCATCTGGGATGAATATTGGATCGTAACCGAATCCTTCCTTTCCTGACTGTTTTTCGGCAATTTTGCCTGTCACAATTCCAGTAAATTGATGCCACTTTCCATTAATAAATAATGTAAAAACGGTTTTGAATTGGGCTTTTCTATTTATTTCATTTTTGAGATGGTGTAACAATAATGCCATATTTTGACTTGCATCTCTTGAGCCGCTGTAAAACGCAGTATCAACGCCTGGCTCACCATCAAGTGCATCCACCTCAAGGCCACTATCTTCAGCAAAACAGTCGCATGTATATTTTTCGGCAACATATTGAGCTTTTTGTAGCGAATTGCCCTCAATTGTAGCTTGGGTTTCAGGAAGTTCTTCGTTACATCCGATATCCTGCAGATTACTAATTTGAAATCCGTCAGGTAGCAAGAATTTTACCTCTTTTATTTTGTTGATATTGCTAGTGGCAAAAACCAATTTCATATATTCAATTTAAACATTAGTTGTAAACCATGCCACAAAAGTTTTTTATCCTCTTGAGAAATACCTTCTAAGCTATCTGATATAAGTATATTTAAATTATTGAATATGAATGGTTTATAAATTAAATAATCCAAATGCAGTCCTATCATTTCTCCTGTTATTCCAAAGCATATCACTTGTTTTATGTTAGGCATTGAGGCAAAATCCTTAAAAAGCAAATTAGCGTGATTTTTAAGATTAATTGCCAAATAATGTTCTGTTGAAAGTTTAACCGCTGAGGCTAGCTTGTGCAGCGACAATAGGGACTCTTCACTCATATCTGCACCCGATTTAGGAAGATATAACAATAATGTGGAAACATTATTTCCTGCTATGAGTGTTAATTCATTGGCATTGTTTAACGATATTGTTAGCTTTGCGGCATCTGGAAGCAGATAAACCATTTCATCAATCACGGCGTTGCTAAACTGTATTTTGTCGTGTGTCATAATTCTTTTGAAACGGTAAATTTATCAAGTATTTAGTTCATAATAAACTTGTTTTCAACAAATGAAAGTAGCTGTTAATCCTTCTTACGAAATTGATATTCACGTTTCGCCTGTTTCACATATTAATTCGGTTGATTTTGAACACTTACAGTTTGGTAAGGTGTTTACCGACCATATGTTTGAAGCAGATTATATTGATGGTAAATGGCAACAATGTGCTATTAAACCTTTAGCTAAATTACAATTACATCCTGCCACATCTGCTTTACACTATGGACAGGCTATTTTTGAGGGGATGAAAGCATTCAAAGACAATGATGGCAAGGTTTCTATTTTCCGTCCAGATGCTAATTTTAACAGATTGAATGAATCGTGCAGAAGGATGGCAATTCCAGAATTACCAGAAGAATTGTTTATGAATGCCTTGTTTAACCTGGTTCGCATTGAACAAAACTGGATTCCAGATACTGAAGATGGTTCTTTGTATATCAGGCCATTTATTTTCGCAACCGACGATTTTGTTGGTATAAAGCCATCTGATACGTTCAAATTCGTAATTTTCTGCTGCCCTGTTACCAAATACTACCAAAAACCGGTTCGAGTTTACATGCAAGAGGAGTATGTTCGGGCTTTCCCAGGAGGAACAGGCGGCGTTAAGGCTGCCGGCAATTATGCTGCTACAATGATGCCTTTGCAAGCTATACGCGAAAAAGGATATGATCAAATGCTGTGGATTGATGGTATTACGCATAATCGTTTGCAAGAAATTGGTACCATGAACATTTTCATTCAAATTGATGATACCATTATTACAATTCCAACTGATGAAGGCACCATTCTGAAAGGTATTACACGTGATTCCTGTATTGAATTACTGCAAGCAAATGGTTATAAAGTAGAAATTAGAGATGTTACCATTCAAGAGTTACTAGATGCGCAAAAAACAGGACGACTTGTTGATGCTTTTGGTACTGGAACCGCTGCAACAATTGCACCTATCGGCGTAATTGGGTATAAGGATGTAGCCTACGAATTACCGCTTCTTGAAAACAGAAAGGTTTCTAATTGGTTAAAACATGAAATGTGGGGAATTCGCAAAGGTGTAATAGAAGATAAATTTGGCTGGATGTGGCCAGTTTAATTACTCAACTTTCGTAATCATAAATTCTACGCGTTGGTTGGCCTGTCGACCCGCAGAAGTAGCATTGTCTGCAATCGGCATTGTCTTACCAAGTCCTTTGTAGGTAAGTCTATTCACAGCTATTCCATTTGTTATACAATAATCAACTACAGCTTTAGCACGCTTGGCACTGAGTGAATTGCAATAATCATCGTCGCAATAACCATTGGTATGCCCCCTAATTTCAATTGCTACGCCAGCATTGCTTTGCATAAATTTCACCACTTTGTCTATTTCACTATATGAAGTATCTTCTAAAACACTGCTGTTAACTTTAAATAAGATATTCTTCATTTCAATAATAACACCAGCCTTTTTAGGAATAAGCCTAAAATCCTGAATAACTTCATTGTAACTGGTAAGTATATCGATGTTTATTAGTGTATCAGTTGAATAGTAACCTTCCGATTGAATAGTAATTAGATAACTACCTAATTGAGGTAATATAATCGCATAGCCTTCGTCTTCGCGCGAAAAAGCTATTGTTTTATTTCCATTTTCATCAACACTTGAAATACTCAAATTAGCGGTAATAGCCTCAGTGTTAATTTTATCGAGCACTTTTCCCTTTAACCACATAATGTCTTCAGGTTGCGCCTGCGGAGGCAGTTTTACTCGAAAAATATCCAAATTTGTTCCAGTAGTTTTACTTGAACTAAAGTAGGCATATTCTCCTTTTGCGTCGATACTGTAATAAACATCCCACTCGGGTGTATTTACTTCTTCGCCTAAGTTTATTGGTTCTGACCAGTTGTTCCAAGTATTATCTAAGCGCCTTACCATAAAAATATCTTGGTTGCCAAATCCAGGGAAGCCATTCGAAGAAAAATAAAGTGTTTTTCCATCTGCAGCCAAAAAAGGTGTCATTTCGTTGCCTGCAGTATTTATTTGTGTACCTAAGTTTATTGGCGTGCTATAGGTTCTATTTGCCAATTGAAAACTGACATACAAATCTAATAAACCCTTTCCCTCAATAGTTTCTAGCGACATAACTAAGGCAGAACCGTCGGCTGAAAGGGTAAATTCATTGTATTGATTTAGGTTGTTGAAATCGTTAATTTTTATGGCATAAGGGTTTGACCAACCACTTTCCATTTTATACGAAATAGAAACGCCAGCCGCTTCTGTATTTTCAGGCGCATAAACGTTGCCAACTAAAGCTGTTTTTCCATCTGGAGAAATGGCACAAATGAAATTGTGATTGCTGTTATTTAAAGGTTCTCCAATGTTTATCGGATTAGACCATTCGCTGCCAACTAATTCACTCAACCAGATGTCATCATTCTTTTGTAATCCAATGTTATCAGGATGCAGTTTTCTATCAAAATAGAGGCTTTTACCATCAGGTGAAATTATAGGACACACTTCATCAAAAGGAGAATTAATTAGAGGGCCAAGTGATGTTGCTTTATAGTTAAATGAATCAACAACGGTATTTACACTCAATGTAACCGGATTTGAAGCAGTTGTTGCTCCAATTGCATCAATTTGATAAGTATTCATCAAATCTGGCTTATCGAAGACGATGCGAATCGATTTTATTGATTCGAAATTATCCTTTAAACTAGCAACGAACAATCGTCCAGAACTAGCCGCAGCAGGAGTGGAGCGTTGATATATTTTTCGGCTGATTGATGCAGTATTATAAATCCATATTTCTTGGATATGCCCTGAATTATTATTCTCAACAATCAAGATTTGTTTTGCAATAACCGGTTCATTAAAGCCAATATGTATGAATTCGGTATTCCTAAATTCAGCGAATTCAGGCGACCATGCACAAGTAGAAAATGAAGGATTTGGGTATCTGCTTGGTTTGCCTAGCGCCTGAGTTGCGGCAAAAGCTTTGGGGCTCTTTTGTGATGAAAACTCAATTACTTCATCTGCCCATAATATTGCTTGGGCTTTGCTTTGCAAAAAACTGCAAACGATTACTATAAAAACCGAAATTGCCCTAAAATTCAGCACAGCGTAGCGATTTTATTTGAATATAATCTCAACGCGCTGATTGCGCTTTCGTCCCTCAGGAGTTGAATTCGAATCGATTGGTTGTTTTGAACCATATCCAAAAGTGGCAATACGCAATTGGTCGATTCCTTTATTAATAAGATATTCTCTAACTGCATTAGCACGGTTTAAACTCAATTTCTCGCAATAATTTTCGCTGCAAAGTCCATTTGTATGTCCACCTATCTCAATAGTCGTGCCTGGATTTGCCTTCAAGAATTCATAAAGTTTATTTAATTCGTCAAACGATTCAGGTTTAATAATCGATTTGTTTGCATCGAAATAAAGATTGTCTAGAATAATTTTTTCTCCCTTACGTAAAGGCGTTAACTTAAAGTCAATACGCTTAACTTTTTGCATCCTGAAATCCTCAATATTGATATTAGATTCATAAATCAGATATCCTTCACGAATTATTGTTACTTTATAATTTAAGCTATCAGTAACTTTTAATCGGTAAGTATTATTCAGCGTTGCTAAATCTATTGGATCTGCATCATAATCGTTTAAAGCAAAACTCATGTTTGCATTGATAGGAATATTTGTTGTGATGTCATATATAGTTCCCCATAATAGGATTTCGTTGGTAAGCGTAACGTTTAATTCTTCTTTAGTTGGGATGTACACCTCTTCTTCAAACAGCACAACGCCAGGTTCTTGGTCAATTGAAGGATTATATATTAAGTCGTTTATATTCTTTCCCTCAAGTATTTCGGCAATTACTGAATCTTCGACAATAAGTAATTCTTTTAAGGGAATTCTAAATAAATCGGCATTAAGCATATCGTTTCCAGTAGAAGAAAAATAGGCGAAATCTGCAGTATCTGGGAAAGTAAAATAGGCCTCAAACCCTTTTGAATTGACCATTGAGCCTAGGTTTTCTGGTTTTGTCCATTGTTGCCAAGTGCTGTCTAATCTTACTGAAACATAAACATCTTGATCGCCATAACCTGGTAATCCATTCGATGAAAAGAACAACGATTTCCCATCGGGAGCAAGAAATGGTGCCATTTCGTTTGAAGCAGTATTAATATCAGTGCCAATATTAACTGGGTCAGTCCAAACAATCTGATTATCGCTAAAACTCACATAAATATCTTTCATACCATGTGAATCGGCACGTTCAAGTGATAAAAGTAATACTGTACGCCCCGAGTTCATGAAATATTCTGCATACATGTTATGTGTTATGATGCCAGGTGTAACCAGGTTTTTGGGGAATACCCAACTGCCGTAACTTGCTTTCCACGTTTGTGAAATACCAATTCGTGAAGCGCCCGTTGGATGATAGGTATTAGCTAATGTCAACATTTCACCATTATCAGATATGCCTACAACGTAATTATTTGCTTCATTATTTATTGGTCCGTCCGCATTTACAGCCTCCGACCATGCAGTGCCGTTATAGTTTGAAATCCAAACATCGTCGTTCATTATTGTGCCTGTATTGCCAACATGATTTTTTCTAGTATAGTAGAGCGTTTTGCCGTCAGGTGTTACCAATGGGGCAATCTCGCTGCCAAATGAGTTGATTGTTGTGCCTAGATTTTGGCTTTTCCCTTTAAACGTGATTTTATCTGTTGAAGAAATCGCGCCGCTTGGCACTGTTGCAACAGATTCGGCAATGCCTATGGCATCAATTTGGTTGAAACCGTCTATACTTTCTGTATCGAGAACTAGTTTCAAATCGTTTGTAGCAAAATCTGTGGCGGTTATATTCACAGAAAAAACGCGCCCAAGGGTCCATTTATTAGCATCTGCTGCTCGTTCATAAACTAAATGGGGGATATTATATTGATCAAAAAGATAAATTGCCTTTATTGAACCTGCGTTAAAACTCTCGTTTACAATGATTTGTGAAACCTTTATCTTTTTCTCAAACCCAACCCTAATATATTCTTCAAAATAGTTTTCAGATAGCGCTGGTGACCATGCACAGCCGCAATCGCCAAAATTTGGCAGTCTAGAAGGAGGTCCTAACACTTGTTTGGCGCTGTATGAATTTAGGTCGAATTGTGACGAGTAGGAAATTACCTTAGAAGCCCAAAAAATGTCACCAGCCTGAACCGATGATATAATAAATACTATTAAAACAGGCAGTAGTGTGAAGCGTTTCATATTATTTCCCAAAGATGTCGACACGTAAAATTATGCTATTGTTATGACGAAATATAATACATTTATTATGATTTTGTAACAGCCTAAATGTGACATTTTACTTTTGTATACAGATATTTGAGCCCGAATGACAAAAAAAGAGAAAGCAACCTTTGTTCAGCAACAGTTAAATGAGTTATTTCCTAACCCTGCAATTCCTTTAATACATAAGGACGCATTTACATTATTAGTTGCAGTGGTGCTTTCAGCTCAATGCACCGATGAGCGGGTTAATAAAGTGACCCCAATTTTGTTTGCTCGCGCCGACAACCCTTATGCAATGGCAAAACTTTCGGTTGATGAAATTAAATCGATTATCCGTTCATGTGGACTTTCGCCAATGAAATCAAAAGGCATTCGTGGCCTTTCAGAAATAATTATAACAAAACATAATGGTGTTGTACCAAATAACTTTGCAGACTTAGAGGCAATGCCTGCTGTAGGTCACAAAACAGCCAGTGTGGTTATGACCCAAGCCTTTGGCGTACCTGCTTTTCCAGTCGATACCCATATACATCGCTTAGCTTATAGATGGACATTGAGTAATGGCAAATCAGTACAACAAACGGAGCGCGATTTAAAGCGTTTATTTCCTGAATCAAGTTGGAATTTGCTGCATCTACAAATCATTTATTTTGGCCGAGCATTTTGCCCTGCCAGAGGTCATATTCGTGAAAACTGCCCCATTTGCAGCATAATAGGAAGAAAAAATATGTAGCATTTATTTCATAAAAAAAAGGAGCCCTGTTAAGAGCTCCTTTTCAATTTATGCAGTAAATCAATTTATTTAACTAATACAATAGGCTTGTTAGCCATTGCATCAGCACTGATAATATTTAATTGATAAACACCTGCAGCATACATGGTCATATCAATTACATAAGTAGCTGACAATGTGTATGTTGGAGTGTTTGACCATACTACTTGGCCGAGGCTATTTACTAACTCAAGTTTAATACTAGTTGCCTCATTTAAATTGATAGCAACATTCGTAATATCGCTTGTTGGGTTAGGTTGAATGGTAACAGCATCTGCAAGCGTAATAGTATTGATATCTGTTCCAACCTCAATAACTACACTGTAGAAGTCAGTTCCGCAACCATTTGTAACAGTAAGCGTTACGGTATAAGAACCGGCAACTGCATAAGCATGAGATGGATTTGCAGTAGTTGATGTGCCACCATCACCGAAGCTCCAGTTATAAGAAGCGCCATCAGTTGAAGTGTTGGTGAATGTTACTGTTAATCCAGTTATTGAATAAGTAAAGCTAGCTGCAGGTGTATAATTTACAGTAACTGTTACTTCGTCAGTGAATGCACAACCTGTAGTTGGGTTGGTAATTGTAACCGAATAAGTACCTGAAACGGTAACATCAATGGTTTGTGTAGTTGCACCAGTGCTCCAAAGGTAAGTATTACCAATGTTTGCAGCGTCTAGCGTAACAATGTCACAAACTGTCATATTTGGTCCCAAATCAACACTTGGTGTTGCCAAAGTTGTAATAGTAACGCAAAGCATATCATTACTTTCGTCAGAATCACCGCTAAAATCGGTCCATACACATAAATCGTAAGTGCCTGGAGTTGTGAAATCGTAGGTAACATCAAAAGTATAAGTATCGGTATCACCTGCGTCGATAATAACTGCAGCAAACGCAGATTCGATAGCTCCACCATCAACTTGATATTTGATAGGGAATGAGGATACGCCACTTGGGCCGAAGTTTTCTACAGTAACTGTAATTTCTTCAACGCCCATACCGCAGCCACCTTCAGGCGATATTATTTCAACCACACCTACGTCAACTGGTGCGCAAAGTTTAATATACTCGTAAACATTTTGGAGTAAGTTCTGCGCTTCAGTAAATGGAGAGTGGAAAGCAGGCGGCGTCATACCACCAACAAGCACTGTTCCATCGCCCCAGCCTTTTTCGGCCAATACATAACGTGAAGGGTCGAAACTATCCACAATAATAGGATTAATATCACCACCTGTTACTGTAGCGTGACCAAAGCTAAATCCTGAAAAATCAGTAGTAATTGGCGTCCAAGGGCCGTTAAATACTGGATGAGTTGGATCGTCGGCAGTTACACTGCTTGAATAATAAGCATATTGTAACTCAATTCCGCCAAAACCAAAGTCCATACCATCGCCTTCGTTTGGAGCTGAGTTAAGCAACAAGTTACCACCCGAAGCTACCCAGTTTTCAACGAATGAACCATTAGTTGAAAGGAAGTTTTCCAATTCATTTGCTTGAGCATCAGAACCTTCAAGATAAACGAAACAAGTGTTTTCGTCAAATACTTCAATTGGGTCTAGTGTTTCAACATATTCTAAGAACCAGCCATCGTCGCCGAAAACTGCATCCATTGCATCAGAATTTGAGTAAACATACCATGGTTCGGCACCACCGTAAACATTTGAATAGATGTAGAATGCATCTGTTCCGCTTACAGGTAGGAGGTTAACCACGAAAGTATTTAATGTATCGTTTGTTAAATCTTCGTCCGCTGCTAATGCTGTCCATGCTTGGAAATCGTAAATGCCATCTGCTAAGAAATTTTCAGTTGCAGCAAAAGTCATTATACCTGTTCCACCGGCAGCAATAGTGCCAACAAAAGGCTCTAAATGAACTGTTCCGGCATTAACACGGTAAGCAACATCAAAATCACTTTGAGGTAATGTTCCAAAGTTTTCAATTAAAACGCTAACTACTTCAGAAGCTGTTAAAGTAACTGCTGATTCTGGAGTTATTAAATCAACAACGCCTAAATCATTATCATAAGGATCTTGAATTCTTACGTTATCAAAAGCGATACCGTCGTTAAAGTTCCAATAGGTATCTGCTGCGAACACCATGCGCAATCTAACATAAGGCTGTCCGGCAAGGAAGCTCATGTCATAATATGCATGTTTCCATCCACCGCCTGTAGCTTGCCATCCGCGGTAATCAGTAATATAGAATGTTGGCCACATGCTATAGCAGTAGTAACTGTCGTACCAGTTTTCACCTTCACCAATGTTACCTAAATCGTTCCAAGTAACACCATCGGTTGTGTATTGCATTTTAGCACCATCAGAATATAATTGAATATCATAATTGATATCAAATTCAATATAAGGTAATACTAAAGTGCTAAAGTCTAAACAAGGAGATGTTACATACGATTTCTCGTTATTGTTGTAATATCCTTCAAGGTTAGTATCCCATGAATATTGGCTACTTGGTGTTGCAGGTGGTGGTGTATTAATAACAAAACCAGCAGGAGCACCTAATTCCCATGAAGAGCCTGACCCCGCTGCAATCCAGCCGCCTGAGCCAAGTTCAAAATCTTGGTAATAAGGATACGATGTGATTGTTGGCACGTTATCAACAACAAAATCGGTTGAGTCGTTGCTATAAATGGTATCAAGCGCAAGAGTAGACCAAACATCGAAGTTATAAGTTCCTTCAACTGAAAGGTTTGCAGTTGTTGCAAAAGTATAGGTTACTGTTTCTCCAACACCAATTGTTCCTGGAACTGTTTCTGTAATTGTAGTTCCACCATTAATTTGATAGTTAACAGGCACATCAGTTTGTGATAGGAAACCATAATTTTTAAGCGTAATCGTTACATCTTCAGTTGCTGAAAGTCCGCAAGCAGAAGCTGGAGACGAAGCACCGTTAACCCCAACGTCGTTGTCAGAAATTGTACAAGTTCCAAGATACGCAATCAAGTTTTTACGGAAGTTATCACCTTCGGGAGAAGGGTAGTGGAAGTATGTAGTTGTCATACCACCAAAAATAACGATACCTGCACCCCATGATTTTTCTGCACAAACAATTTTATCAGGAGCATAATAGTCATGTAAAATCGGTGTCCAGTCACTACCTGTAATATTTGCATGGCCGTAAGAACCTCCAGACATTGAAGTGGCAGTAGGCGTAAATGGACCGTCAAATATTGGATGTATTGGTGTATTAGCTTCTGCAAGTCCTGTATAATATGGATAATACAATTGTGTATCATCAAAACCAAAGTCCATTCCTGAACCTTCGTTTGGTCCAGCGTTCAAGAAAAGATGTCCACCTGAAGCAACCCAATCTTCAATTAATCCGATATTAGTTGCTAAAAAGTTTTCCAGTTCAGTTGCATGACCATCAGAACCTTCTAAAAACACGAAACAAGTTCCTGAACCGAAAACTAGTGCAGGGTCTAATGTTTCATAATATTCGAGTGTCCATTCTCCAACACCATAAACGGCATCCATAGCGGCAGAGTTGGTAGTAGTGTACCAAGGCTCACCACCTGTAGTATTGCTGTAAACATAATAAGCACTTGTACCAGTAATAGGTAATAATTTACTTACTGTTTCAGTTATTTCATCATTAGTATTGTCTTCATCAGTTGGCATCGAGGTCCATGCTGTGAATTCGTAATCGCCTAAAACACTTAAATCTTCAGTAGAAGCAAAATAGTGTATAGCAGTTAAGCCTGGTTCAACTGTACCTATAAAGGTTTCAGATACAACTGCACCGCCATCCATTTGGTAAGAAACAGGAAATCCGCTTTGAGCAAGCGTTCCGTAGTTTTTAATTACTACTGAAATAGGTTCAACAGCTGTAAGTGAAGGACCTGAATTTGGCTGATAGATTGAAGCAACTCCAACATCGTTAGGGAATAAATCGGCAATTTTAAAATTGTCGAATGCAAAACCGTCGTTGAAATTCCAATAAGAGTCAGCGGCAAAAATAATACGTATTTTAACACTTGATTCACCGCCCAAAAACGATAAATCTATATAGCTATGTTTCCAACCAAAGCTATTTCCATTCCAACCTCTATAGTCGGTAATGTAAAAAGTTGGCCACATACTGTAACAGGTAAAGCTGTTAAACCAGTTGTCACCATCACCAACTGCTCCCAAATCGCTCCAGGTAAAGCCAGCATCAGTTGAATATTGAACTTTTGCACCATCAGAATACTCTTGAATATCCCAATTTACATCCATTTCTAAGTAAGGAAAAACCAGTGAAGACATATCTAAACAAGGAGATGTTACCATCGATTTTTCATCATTGTTATAATATCCAGTTAAACTGGTTGTCCAGCTGTTTAAGCTTGATGGCGTTGCATCTGGAGGTCCAACAATTGAAATTCCTGCAGGATTACCAAGTTCCCATGTGCTTGCTGCACCAGTTGCTAACCAACCGGCTGCACCATCTTCAAAATCTTCATAATATGGGAAAGTAGCAACAACAGGCACGTTTTCAACCGCAACTGTTAATGTGTTATTGCCCAAATCTTCGTCAAGAGCAAGGTTACAATTAACAACAATTGTATGTGAACCAAGCACTGATAAATCGGCAGGAACAGCAAAAGTATGCACATAAGTTGCACCAGCAGCAATAGGACCGGCAATTGTTTCAGCAATTACTGCACCACCGTCTAATTGGTAACTTACTGGAATATTTACTTCATCGTTTAAGCCATAATTTTTAAAATTCACAGTAACTGATTCTACGCCTAATCCACATCCATTAGTAGGGTTTACTAAAGATAACGAAGCGATATCGTGGTTAGGAACCACATAAAATGCTAAATAATAAATAATGTTTTGAAATAAGTTTACAGATTCAGATGTTGGATAGTGGAAATTATTGGTAGTCATACCACCAAATCCAACAATACCATCAGCACCATAGCGACCTTCTGAGTATGCTACAGTAGTTGGAGAAAATGAATCTACAATAAGTGGTGTTAAGTCTGCACCCGACACACTTGCATGCGAAAAAGAAGAACCTGTCCAATCTAATCCAGTTGGCGTATAAGGCTCATTAAAAATTGGATGTGTGGCATCTGTAGATGTTACATCACTTGAACCACCCCAATAAGTGAGGTAAACATCGCCAAAACCAAAGCTCATGCCGTCTCCTTCATTTGGAGCAGCGTTCAGCAATAAACGACCACCGTTGTTTACCCAGTCTTCAATAAGGCCGATGTTGGTCGTTAAGAAACCTTCCAATTCATCAGCAAAACCATCACTTCCTTCAAGAAACACAAAGTTTGTGTTAACAGAGAAAATGACCGCAGGATCGCAAGTTTCAAAATAATCTTGTGTCCAACCTCCAATGCCAAAAACAGTATTCATTGCATCTGAATTGGCTGTGGTGTACCAAGGTTCGTAACCTCCGTAGACATTTGAATAAATGTAATAGTTGTTATCGCCCCCGGCGAAAACAACTCGTGCTGACAAAAATGCCATAATAATCAGCGTTCGTTTGAGGAATAGTTGTAGATTTTTAGTCATAGTAACAAATTTTGGTTAGGATAATACCCAATTCAAAGCCGAAAGTAAGTAACAGTTGTCATTATTTATAAAATATCGTGTTAAAATATATACAATAAAAAAATATTGTGGATAAGCCACATCAGTTAATAGCCTCTATTCGCTGTTTTCTAGGCATCTAGAAATATTTTTCTTGATATTTTTTTTATGTTAATAAACAAATTTGTTGGAAGATTAAACCCAGAATAAGCAATGAAATTAATACCATTTTACATTTTGTAATAAAATGCGCTTTTCAAATTGTTTACTATCCGGGTTAAACCCAACTAAATCAATAGGTTGGTTGATTTGCAAAGGTCTATTGCATAATTCGGGTTAAACCAAACTAATAGTTGATTTAGCAGTTTTCATTTATCATTAAAGGCTTGAATAAATCATCAGGGTTATGCAAAAAAAAGAGGCTTCAATTGAAGCCTCTTTTAAATCTTAATTTTTAATTACTTAGTTAAAATTATCTGTTTAACTGCAGTTTCATTTTCACCAATAATATTTAATTGATAAACGCCTGATGCAAGGCCACTCATATCGATTGTGAATGAGCCTGATGCAATGGTTCCAGGAATTGCAGACCATACAGTTTGGCCTAATGTATTTACCAATTCGAATGATAAATTTGTTGCAACTGGTAAGTCTACAGTAACTACTGTAATGTCTGAAGTAGGGTTAGGATATACTTCAACAAATTCTGCTAAAGTAATATCGTTAACACCTGTTCCTACTTCAATAACTAAACTAAAGAAGTCGGAACCACAGCCATTAGTAACAGTTACGGTAACGGTATAAGATCCTGCAACAGCATAGGTATGTGAAGGATCCGCTGCAGTTGATGTACCACCATCGCCGAAGCTCCAGTTATATGTTGCACCATCAGTTGACTCGTTGTTGAATGTTACAGTAAGGCCTGTAACAGAATAAGTGAAACTAGCTATAGGCGTGTAATTAACTGTAACTGTAATATTGTCGGTTACAGCACATCCGCTTGTAGGATTAGTTATTGTTACCGTGTAAGTACCGCTAACAGTTACGTCAATTGTTTGCGTTGTTGCACCGGTGCTCCAAAGGTATGTACTACCGATGTTTGCGGCATCAAGTGTTACAATATCACAAACAGTCATGTTAGGACCAAGGTCAATAACAGGAGTAGCCAACGAAGTTAAATCGGTAGATAATAAATCGTTTGTTTCATCTTCATCACCACTAAAATTTGTCCAAGCATCTATTGTGTGTGAACCTACTGCCAAAAGGTTAGCAGTGGTTGTGAATGAATAAACATAAGTGTCACCTGCTGGTATAGGACCAGGAGCAGTTTCAGCAACTACACCCCCGCCATCAACCTGATATTTAACTGGAGTGGTATTTACTGTAGTTGGACCGAAGTTCGTGATTTCAATAGTTACAATTTCAGAAGCTGTCATACCGCAACCGCCATCAGGAGCAATAAGTGCTGTAACACCTAAGTCAACTGGCGTGCAAAGTTTAAGGTAATCGATAATATTCTGACGTAAGTTTTGAGATTCAAGTGTAGGCGTATAATATTCTGGTGCACTCATGTTACCAAACATTACACGACCATCTCCCCAAACTTTTTCACCTAATAAGTAGCAATCAGCGCAGTACAAATCGTTAATTATTGGTGTAATATCACCAGTAGTTCTGGCGTAACCAATATAGAAACCGTAAAGGTCGGCTGTAACAGGAGAAAAAGGTCCTGATAAAACAGGATGTAATGGATCTGTTGCTTCTGTATAGTAAGTATACCAAGGATATGACACTGTTACCCCGCCAAATCCAACATCACCACCATCACCTTCCCAAGGAGATGCATTAATAAATAAATTTCCACCTGAAGATACCCAGCCTTCAATTAACTCTTTATTATTTCCAAAGAAAGTTTCAAACTCGCTCCAGTGGCTTTCACTACCTTCTAAGAAAATAAAGCAGTTACTGCTACTAAAAATTTCATAAGGGTCTATTGATTCATAGTAGTCTAATATCCATCCATCAACGCCAAATACTTCATCCATAGCGGTTGAGTTAGAATTTAAATATCCTGGCTCATAACCAACAGCGCTGCTGTAAATATAATAAGAGCCCGTGCCTGCAACTGGCGCTAAGTTTGCCACAATCTGGCAGCCAGGGATTTCATCATTTGTTGCGTCTTCATCTCCAACTAAGCTAGTCCAGGCGCAAACATCATGTAAACCTAATGCACTTAAATCTGCTGTTGTTGCAAATGTAAATGGCTCGGTTGTTCCAGGGTTTACTGTTCCAACAAAAGTTTCGGTAATTACAGCTCCGCCGTCAACTTGGTAATTTACTGGGAAACCACTTTGTGGTAATGTTCCAAAATTCTGAACATTAATAGTTACTACTTCAGCAGTGGTTAATCCAACTCCTGAAACAGGTGTAACTAAGTCGGTTACACCTATGTCGTTAGGGAAAGGATCTTGCAAACGGAAGTTATCTAAACCAATACCATCGAAAGTAAAGATGGCATCAGCAGCAAATCTAAATCGGAATTTAACTAAAGGTTGACCAGCAAGGAAGGTAACATCGTGATGAGCCGTAACCCAACCTGGACCTGTTCCTACCCATCCATATTCGTAGGTAAGTGCAACTGCATAATTGGTATACCAGTTGTCGCCAGTTCCTATGCCACCTAATAAACTCCAAGTAACACCATCAGTGGAATACTCTAACTGTAAACCATCCCAATAATCTTCAGTCACCCACCATAAGTCAACTTCCACGTAAGGCAATACCAACGCAGTTAAGTCAAAGCAAGGGCTTTCTAAATAGCTTGATTCATTATCTAAGTATTCAGCGGTTAGGCTAGTTGCCCAAGAATATTGGCTCGAAGGTGTTGCAACTGGAGGTGTATTAATAACGGGACCATCAGGATAGCCTAACTCCCATGTTGAATTTGATCCAAATGCTGTCCAACCCTCTTCATCACCAGATTCCCAATCTTCTAAATAAGGGAAAGATGTTATATATGGTACATTTAGTATTGTTTTGATAGTAGTATCATTTTCTACAATCGTATCTGTGCCTAAGGAAGTCCATGCTGTTATAATATGACTTCCAAGTGCAGCTAAATCTGCCGTAGTTGCAAAAGTATAATCAACTGTTGCGCCAACGTCTAATGTTCCTGGCACAATTGCTGAAACTATTCCGCCGCCATCAACCTGATAATTAACAGGGATGTTAGTTTGCGGCATGAAACCGTAGTTTTTCACCTTAATTATAACTGGCTCGCTGTCAGTAAGACCGCAACCGTTTGAAGGTGAAATAATAGATTGAACACCCACATCATTATCTGAAATAGTACAAGCTGCTAAGTAGGAAATCACGTTTTTACGGAAATTCCCGGCTTCGGTAAGCGGGCCGTGGTAATCTGTAACTGTCATACCCCCAAAAATCACTGTGCCAGCGCCCCATGATTTTTCAGCTGCAATAATTTTATCAGGATTGAATAAATCATATAAAATGTTGGTAAGATCATCGCCACTTATTGTTGCATGTCCGTAAGAACCGCCAGTCATTGAGGTAACAGTAGGCGTAAATGGACCTGACCAAATAGGATGTGCTGGGTCACTTGCTGCTACGTTACCACTATACCAAGCGTAATCAAGGTGCGTTCCACCAAATCCAAAATTCATTCCGTCGCCTTCGTTTGGACCAGCATTTAATAGCAAGTGTCCGCCTGATGCAACCCAATTTTCAATTAAAGTAATATTAGTATTCAAAAACAATTCCAGCTCATCGGCATGAGAATCAGATCCTTCCATAAAAATGAAACAATTGTCGCCGCTAAACAATGCTGCAGGGTCAACAGTTTCATAGAAATCGGTAGTCCATTCGCCAGCACCAAAAACATCGTTCATATGGGCATCATTAGAAACCGTATACCAAGGCTCGAACCCAGTAACATTGCTATAAATGTAATAAGCCCCTGAACCTGTAATTGGCAATAAATTACTTACTATTGTTGTTAAGGTATCATTTGCAAAATCTTCGTCGATTGCGAGCCCTGTCCAAGCTACAAATTCATAATCACCATCAACACTTAAATCTTCGAAAGTAGCAAATGTATGATTACCAGATTCACCTGCTGCAAGCAAGCCCAGGTAAGTTTCTGTGGTTATGGCACCGCCATCTAACTGATAAGAAACAGGGAAACCAGTTTGGGTTAATGTACCATAGTTAGTTACTTCAACAGTTACTGTTTCAGCAGCTGATAAGAATGGTCCTGAAGTAGGATCAACTAAACCTGAAACACCTAAATCGTTTGGATAAGGATCGCCAATCCAAACGTTATCAAACGCAAAACCATCGTTGAAGTTCCAATAAGAACTTGAAGCAAAAACAATACGCAATTTAACGGAAGGTTGTCCCGCCAAGAATGTTAAATCTTGATAAGCGTGCAGCCAGCCAATACTATTTCCTGACCATCCATCATAGTCATCAATATAGAAAGCAGGCCACATGGCATAAATAGCATTATGATTGTACCAGTTTTCACCAGTTCCTATACCACCTAGGTCGGCCCAAGTTGCGCCACCATCGGTTGAATACTGCATTTTAGCGCCATCATCATATAATTGAGCATCGTAGTTAATATCCATTTCTATAAATGGTAATAATAAAGATGTAAAATCTAGACATGGTGATTCCACGTACGACTTCTCGTTAAGATTATAATAACCAGTTAGGGAGGTTGTCCATGAGTTTAAACTTGCTGGAGTAGCAGGAGGCGGTCCATAAATGGCAAAGCCTGAAGGATCGCCAAGTTCCCAGCTGCTTTCAGATCCACCAGATAACCAGCCACCTGAGCCATCTTCAAAATCTTGATAATATGGATAAGTAGCAACTGTCGGGATTGAAATTAACGATACGTCACTAGTATCATCAGCTGGTTCAATATCTAGCGCATAAATGGTGTAAGCTACAATACTATAATCACCAAGATTGGATAAATTGATAGATGTAGCAAATGTATATTCAATAGTTATTAGTGATGGAATAACTGCACCAGCATATGTTTCAGTAACTATAGGCAAAACACCTAATACTGGGTCGGTTACCTGATAGGCAATCTGGAAAGCACCCGATGGTTCGGTTCCAAGGTTGGTAATGTTTACACTTAATGGGGTTATTCCAAGTCCGCATCCAGACTCTAGATCATTAATAGCTGTAACACCTAAATCATAAGGACCGGCTGCAGGAATGTTGATGGAATAATCCTCGGTTTCACCATAATAATATGCACCTGCAGCGCCACAAGATTCAATTGTAGCTGCGGGATAATAAACGCACATTATGCGCATTCGGGTAGTACCTGGAAGTGCCCCGAAAGGCGCAGTAAACGTGATTACCCCTGAAGCACCTGGAGCAATGATAAGGTCATCAGGATTCAAACGTTCATCATCTGAAAACGTTTCATCTTGATTCCAATCAATCCATGCTGCATAATACTCCGTATAAGATGGCGTATTGTACAAGGTTAGATTATATGTTAAACCCGGAGCGAGCAAAGTAGAAAGGTCGGTATAGTCGTTATACTCATCGCCCATTCCTGTGAAATTTGATATATCGCCGAGCTCCACGCCGTCGATATAGTCGCTTGCAAGCGGCCCGTAGCCGAAATCGGGTGTGCAATAAGCAGCCCAAGCTTTGTTTACATTCAAGAGTAAACCTGCGCTAATTAGCGTAACCCTGAAAACGTTTTTTAAAGAAATTATCATAGTCACTTTTTAGTATGAAAAGAAATAGACCGTAAATTTAAGGTAGTACAAATTAAAAATGAAAAATAATTTTACACTTGATATCCTCATTTTTTTGTAAGCGATGTTTACACTTTACTACCTATATTTGCCCCGTCCTTAATGACCCAAATTACCAAAATGCGCCCGTCTGTACTTATAATTGATGATGACCCTACGTTTTGCTTAATGCTGAAAAGTTTTTTAAGTAAAAAAGATTTTGAAACTGAAACAGCATTTTCAGGTGCCGAAGCATTAAATCAGGTTCGAAAGCATAATTTTGATGTTGTGCTCAGTGACTTTAGACTTCCCGATACAGATGGATTAGAATTGTTAGAGAACATTCGAGAAATTAAACCAGGCACACCTGTTATTATAATGACATCATATGCAGATATTAGAATTGCTGTAAAAGCAATGAAAATTGGTGCATACGAATATGTAACTAAACCTGTAAATCCCGATGAAATATTATTAATTGTAAACAATGCGCTTACGCGCGATAAAGAAAAAATTTCGGTTCCAAATTTGCAACCAAGTAGCGAGGTTGTAACAAAAACAGGAATAGGTAATAAAAAAAATGCGCCTAAATCAGGCTCAGCTTATGTAGAGGGCAGCAGCGATTCTGCAAATAGAATCATGCAATATATAGATGTTGTTGCACCTACCAACTTATCGGTAATTATTAATGGCGAAAGCGGAACGGGTAAAGAGTATGTTGCGAAAATGGTACACCAAAAAAGTAATCGTTCGCACAAGCCATTTGTTTCAATAGATTGTGGTGCTTTAAGCAAAGAACTGGCAGCGAGCGAATTATTCGGACATATTAAAGGGTCTTTTACAGGCGCTATTTCCGATAAAACAGGACAGTTTGTGTATGCAGATGGTGGCACAATATTTTTAGATGAAATTGGAAATTTATCTTACGAAATACAAGTTCAATTATTACGTGCAATACAAGAACGTAGAATTAGAAAAATTGGTAGTAACCAAGATGTTGAAATTGATGTACGCATAATTGTAGCAACAAACGAAGATTTGCAGGAAGCTGTTAAAAAGGGGAATTTTCGCGAAGATTTATACCATCGCCTAAATGAATTTACTGTAATTGTTCCATCACTTAGAGATAGGGGAACTGATATTGATATTTTTGCCGAACACTTTCTTGAATTGGCCAATGCCGAATTAAATAAAGATGTTGAAGATTTTGATGATGAAGTTAAGGCCATTTTCAGAAAATATTCTTGGCCAGGAAATTTACGAGAATTACGCAATGTAGTTCGACGTGCGGTTTTATTAGCTGGAGGTAAAACTATTAAAAAAGAAACGTTGCCGCATGAAATAGTTTTCGAAAAACGCGAGGACCAAAGCAATGCAATAGGTTCAGTGTTTAATAATAAGCAAACCGAGGCGCCTAGCGACTTAAAATCGCTTGCAGAAAAAACTGAACGAGAATTAATATTGTCAACTTTGGTTAAAGTTAATTATAACAAAAGCAAGGCCGCAACTTTACTTAAAATCGACAGGAAAACTTTATATAATAAAATGAAATTATATAAAATATTAAGCGGTAATGACGAAGAATAGTATTTTATTTAAAGTGCAAATGTTCTGCATACTTGTTCCAATTCATTAAATACTTTTTTACTCTCTGATTCTATTTCGTTGTAACTGGTTAACAATTCTCCGTTGTACGATTGCTCAATAATTTCAAAGGCCCTTAAATTTGGAATAATAGCCTGCACGTGAAAATGGTTATAGGAAGGCAACATTTTATGTGCGGTATTCCGAATTGCATTAAAATCTTTTTGTTCGATAGCGGCTTTTAATGCAAACAAGTTCAATGAATTATTTTGAATAAACGATTCTATAATTGCAACTAAAATAGTATCGTCGTTGTCAGCAAATTTCTTTATTTCGACTAAATTAAAGCTTTCAATATTTATTTGCGTTGAGGGCGCATTATTTTCTACAGCATTTTCGCCAATAACAATTGGTGCATATTTAGCAATCATTTCTAGCAGTGCTCGTTCTTTGTAAGGCTTTAGCAGTATATCGTTAAATCCACTATTTTTAATTTTTGCCACGTCGTTTTGCATAACATTGGCTGTGAGAGCTATAAGCGGAACACGTAAATATTTCTCTCTAATTTTATTTGCCAGCATATATCCATCTAATTCTGGCATATGCAAATCGGCTAGCACGATATCAAAACTTTGCATTTCAATTTTCTCAAGCGCTTCGCGTCCGTTTGATGCCGTAGTACTATTAGCCCCGAATTTTTTTAGAATAACTTCTGCTAACATCAAATTAAATGGCTCATCATCAACTACTAAAATTGACAACCCATTTAAATCGGCAAATTGATTGTTATCGCGTTTCACACTTTCTAAAGTTTGCTCATCTGCCAATGGAAACATAAAATGAAGATTAAATGTTGTGCCTTTGCCTAATTCACTAATAACAGTAATATTTCCACCTAATAATTCAGCCAGTTTTTTTGAAATACTTAATCCCAATCCTGTTCCACCATATTTTTTAGAGATGGCACTTTCTGCTTGTTCGAAACTCTCAAATATCTTATCCAATTTTTCTGGCGCTATGCCAATACCAGAATCGGTAACCGAGATGTTCAGGTCTATTTTTTTTGTCGTTTTTACACTTTTGCACCCAATAATAACGCTGCCTATTTCAGTAAATTTAATAGCATTTCCCGCTATGTTGTAAAGTATTTGTTTAATTCTGAATGAATCTCCCATTACATATTCATCTGGACAATCTTGCACATTTGTAGTAATTGTTAGTCCCTTTTCTCTGGCCTTAATTTCTAAAATGGAGCCTACTTCATCAACAATATCTTTAAATTTAAAAGGATGATTATCAATAGCCAATTTACCAGCTTCAATCTTTGATAAATCTAATATATCATTTACTGTATTCAGCAAATGTGCTCCGGCATTGGAAACTGCTTTAATATATTTTTTTTGTGATGGTTGTAAAGGCGTGCTTTCCATTTGTTCTGAAAACCCAATTATTGCATTTAAAGGTGTTCTAATTTCATGACTCATATTTGCCAAAAATTCTTCTTTCGCTTTTGCCAAATATTCTGCGCGATTGCGCGAAATAATTAATTCTTTTTTATATCGATTACTTGTATTGATGTCGATTAAAATGATGGCCAAAAAAACTAATCCAAACGATAGTGCAGCTGAAGCTATTGATAGCATAATGCGTGACGACCGTTTGGCATTTTGATTGGCTGCTGCTAATTGCGCATTAGCAGCATTAACTTGCTGTGTTCTTAAGCTTTCAATCAACTCATTTATTTCTCTGATAATAATTTTATCGCTTGCTAATATTTCTAATTCTTTAATCGACAAGTTGGCATTATATTGTTTTTGCTCACGCTCGATTTCAATTAACACCTGACGCACATCCTCTACATTAAGTGATGGGTTAGCGGCAATATCAAATTGCAACGACGATGTGTTTCCTGCCTGCGCAACAGTATCCTTCAAATTTACTAACGTAGGTGATTTAGTATTTTCACTTTTTTCCTTGTCTTTTCCAGAAAATAAATTCTTTAAAAAACCTTCGTCTTTCTCCTTTGTTTTTTCTTTGCTTTTTTTTGTTTTAGCTGATGCAATTTCAGTTTCCTTTTTTGTCGGTTGTTTGATACCTGGTGCTTTATTAACTTCAGTTTTACCACTTTTATCCGATATAACGTCTGTATCAACCTTAGAAGTGATATTTTTCAGCGCCTTACTATTTAATTTTTCATACTCACTCGATTGCTTAAAAATAACGAGCGAATACATTAAATCTGCTTTATCTTGAAAATACTCACCTAATGAGTCTAGTGTAGATTCATTGGCTGCAAAATTTTCATCTTGCTTTAACGTTTCAAGATCTAGGCTAATTTTTTCCATTACCGATATATAGCTTTGAAAAGCGCCATAATCATTAGTCATGGTAAAATTCCGCATATTGCCATCTGCCTCGTGCATACTATTAACGAGGTTTTGGAGCGATTCTGTAGTGTTGTTTGGCGTTGATAACGTTTCAACTGAGCCCAACAACTTATTGAAATTCTGATACGCAAACCAGGCAGCAAAGCCAATTAAGGCTGATGACAGGATGAAACCCACAATAAGTTTCCACGCCAACCCAGAAGATTTAACTTTTTCGTTCATAACAAGCGTTTAAAGTTAAGGAATTTTGCCTAATTGATGTTTATAAATCATTTCAAAGTCAATTTTATGTATCTTTAACCTTAAATTAACATTTGATTACTATTCTATTAATACGCTCGCTTTAATTTTACGTCAAAATAGTATATGCAAAACGAAAAAATTAAGATTTTGATTGTAGATGATGAACCAGATATTTTGGAAGTAATAGAATACAATCTGCTTAAAGAAGATTACCAAGTTGTTAGGGCATCAAACGGCAAAATTGGGCTAGAGAAGGCCATTGCTGAAAAACCTAATCTTATACTGCTAGATATTATGATGCCTGAAATGGATGGCATTGAAGTGTGCCGCGAACTTAGGAATATCCGCGAGTTCGACAATACTATTATCGCATTTTTAACGGCTAGAAACGAAGATTTTACACAAGTTCAAGGATTTGACGTTGGAGCCGACGATTATATAACAAAGCCTATTAAGCCAAGAATCCTGCTATCGCGGATTAAAGCCCTATTGCGCAGAACAGCAGTTGCCGACCCTCAATCGGAAGCTGTAACTTATGGTGATTTGAGCATAAACGAAGAGAAGTTTTTAGTTTATGTAAAAGGTGTGCCCATAACACTAGCCAAAAAAGAGTTTGAACTCTTGCAATTATTGGCCTCAAAACCAGGCAAAGTGTTTACAAGACAAGAAATTTTTAATAAGATATGGGGAATGGATGTAATTGTGGGAGATAGAACAATTGATGTGCACATTAGAAAGATTCGAGAAAAAATTGGTGAGGAATTTATTAAAACTATCAAGGGAATAGGATATAAATTTGATCATTGATTAGTTAATGAAGAATGCCTCACCTAGTAAGATTGTTTTAGCTTCGTCAGGAATTGTTTTGGCAATTCTTTTGGCGCTAGAAGGCGCGTGGTATCTATTTCCTCAACTGCACTTTCAGGCTTACCAATTAATTATAATTCCTTTAATCACCTTTGTTACTATTTTTTTAGTGTTCTACTTTTCGGTAGAGAAATTTATTTATCGGAAAATTAAATTGATATACAAAAACATCCATGCATTAAAATCTACCAAAGAAATTGCGGATGAAAAAATGAAAATGTCGTCGGATGTAATTGCAGAAGTTAATGACGAAGTAATTACTTGGGCAAAAGAACGCAATAGCGAAATAGATTTACTTATAAAGCAAGCAGATTACCGCAAAGAATTTTTGGGCAATGTGAGTCACGAATTAAAAACGCCCATCATGAGTATACAAGGATACCTTGAAACCCTTTCTGATGGTGGAATCGACGACCCAACCATTAATGGTATTTATATTGATAAAGCCCTAAAAAATGTTGAAAGGATGATTATGATTATCGACGACCTAGTTAATATTTCAATGTTAGAAAGTGGTGAATTAGAATTAAATTATAAAAAGTTTGATGTAAATGAATTAGTGAAAGAGGTTTTTGAATCGCTAGAAATGCAAGCCGCGGCATCTAAAACTAAATTAGCAATTAAAGATGGTTGTGATTATACATTTAATGTATTTGCCGACGAAAAATTAATTCGCGAAGTTTTGGTTAATCTTATTACCAATTCAATTAAATATGGCCGTGAAGGCGGATTTGTGCACGCCGGTTTTTATAATATGGGTGAAAACATATTAATAGAAATTGCCGATAATGGTTACGGTATACCGAAAGAATATCACAACCGCGTTTTTGAACGGTTTTTCCGAATGGAAAGAAGTCGCTCTAGAGATATGGGAGGAACTGGCTTAGGTTTGGCCATTGTTAAACATGTTATTGAAGCGCACAATCAAAATGTAAATGTGAGAAGCACAATAGGAGAGGGTTCCACTTTCGGATTCACACTCAAACGCAACAAATAACTTAGTCCTTTTTCTCGAATTTTAGTGATAAGGAGTTCACACAAAACCGCTCGCCCGTTGCTGTTGGACCATCATTAAACACATGGCCCAAATGTCCACCACAATTATTGCATAAAATTTCAGTCCTTGACATCCCAAAGGCAAAATCCTTTTCATACTCAATATTGCCTTTTTCAATTTCACGGTCAAATGCTGGCCATCCGCAACCCGAATCAAATTTAGCTACAGAAGTAAATAATGGTTGGCCACATCCAGCGCAAGTGTAAATTCCTTTTTCAGAAAAATGGTCGTATTCACCAGTAAAGGGGCGTTCTGTAGCTTTTTTTCTTAGGATATTATATTGCTCAGGAGATAAAATTTTATTCCAATCCTGATCGGTTTTGTTGATTTTATATTTACTGTTACTCATAATAATTTTACCCCAAATTAATAAATAGACATTATCAAATAAACCAAACTATTAATTTAGTTGGGTTTAAGCTTATTAACAAACAATTTGAAAGCAGCATGTTGCTGGTCTGTCACAGCTTATTTTTTTACAAATTTTAAGTTGTTACTACCTCCATTGCTTATGCATGCTTAACAGATTAGCATGGTGTAAAGTTCAGTTGAATTTTACAAAAATTAACCCAAATAAACCAATAGACAAAAGCAAATCAATCAAACTATCAATTTAGATGTGTCTAACTTGAATAGCAAACAAATTGAAAAGACCATGTTATTGGCAGTAAAAAGCTGAATTTACTACAAGCCATAAGATGTAACGATTGCCAGTGCTAATGCTCGGTTTAATTGGAGCAGCAACATTAGTTATTCCGCAAGCATTTTGCACTTGCTTTTCGCTTCTACTCCTCAACCTCCCTCAAAGCGGATAAGTTTTTTGGGGTATCCGCTTTCCGATAGCAATCGGCATCAGGGTTAGATGAGCAGTTGTTGTTTCAATTCTAATTAGGCAATAGATATAATCAAATCAATCAACCTACTTATTTAGTTGAGTTTAACCTAAATAGCAAACAATTGGAAAAGCGCATGTTATTTACTTGAAATAGTTGATTTTAATACAAAATGTAAGATGTTAGGAATTCCATTGCTTAATCTGGAT
>Ga0163144_10001936_pt1 | contig 48307 bp, 43 predicted proteins | sample OliLak19BULKMAT1_FD_123175 | JGI IMG/M metagenome (GOLD analysis project Ga0163144, IMG submission 123175) | Freshwater microbial mat bacterial communities from Lake Vanda, McMurdo Dry Valleys, Antarctica - Oligotrophic Lake LV.19.BULKMAT1 | ecosystem: Environmental > Aquatic > Freshwater >... | reverse complement strand
GGTGATCTTGATGGACATCAACCTGCCGGGCATGAGTGGAATTGATGCGATGCAGATTCTGCGCGCGGACCCCCTGACGGCGCATATTCCCGTCGTTGCGGTAAGTGCCAGCGCATCGAAAATTGACATAGCAAACGGTATCAAAGCCGGTTTTTTCAGCTACGTGACCAAACCCATCCGGGTTACCGACTTCATGAAATCCCTCGACGAAGCGCTGGAGCATGCCAAAGGGCGCTGAGGAAGCACAATTGCCTTCATCTGCGGCAACTGAGCGAACGTTCCCGTTCGTTTCTTAGGTCAATTCGTCAGTCATCGCAAAAACGTTAATTGGTGTCTGACCCGAATGGCACTTACTTAAGCGCAAACATGGCTACTGAAGGCTTTTTGATGCAGCGCGCCAAACTGATAGTCTCCTTCCCCCGGCAACGGGGGAAGGTCGGGATGGGGGCGATGCCTGCTACCAAGACACCCCCATCCCAACCCCACAACTGCGGGGGAAGGAGCCAGACCGCCTCCCGATTCATGTGATCGCTGTCGAAAAACTGTTGATCGGACGCTTAAGTAAGTGCCATTCGTGTCTGACCCCTTGGGAAAAATGCGACAGAATCCTGGAAAATAGCGAAACTGCGTTTTACAACATGTTCCCGACCGAGGTGATCTCTTGAAAGTTCTTTACGTTTGTACATTTGCCCTGCTGACGGCGTTGACCACACCGCTCACTGCCTCACAGCCTGCGGCGCAATCGGCACCGGCATCCACCGAGGTGTCGCCGGGATACCTGATCGTTGTTGGTCGCTCGACCGACCGGGCCAAGCTCATCGCCTATTCATCAACACTGCCACCCATCTACGCAGAAATGGGCGGACGATACATCGGGCTTGGACGTCCCGGAGTCGGCGTGACTTGTGTGTACGGGTTGTGCGAGGGCCGCAGCGCGGTGATCGCAACGTGGGCGGACCAAACAGGCATTGAGTCGTTCTGGTGGGGCGAGCGCTATCGCAAGGCAGTGCCGCTGCGCGACAAGGCGGGCGTGTTCACCGTTGTGGGACTGAAGGGCAATGCCGGCGTTGCCGCGTTCGATGCCGGCGCGTTGCTGATCGCGACGGCTGGAGGCAATACCGACGTCGTCGGCGCACAGACCTGGCTGGACGAGGCGGCCAAAGCGGGCGCACGATTGCTTACCCCCTTTAATCCCGCCTCACTCATTCTGCTGGAAGGCGATGCACTCTACAATCGTGTGGCGCTACTCAGTTTTTCGTCCAAAGATAAGCGTGACGCGTTCATCGCGTCATCTTCGACACAGTCTTTCATCAAGGCTGCGCCAACGCTCTCGCTAATCTCGATGATTGCCGTTGACGCGCCGCCATCGCCCCCATCAGCAGCGGCGATTCCAGCGTCGTCACCAGCCATCAAGTAACGCGATAGTGCTATACGGTTTGTCGGGATAGTCGGTCTGCAGTCTGAATAGATGGAATGTATCGGGTCACGCACCATTTACTCTATAGCCGTGTCTAAAAAACGCTAATTGGTTTCTGACCCTCATGTCACTCGGTTTAGGAAAAAAGAGCCGTCGTCCCAGCGGAGGCTGGGACCCAGTCCGATCCACGATCGGAATCCATCAGCTGGCTTAAATGCGAATATTCTCCCCGTGCACACTTTCATTGCCGTTTTGATATGAAGGTGGGTGGACTGGGCCCCAGCCTTCGCTGGGGCGACGCATGTATGGCCTTAACCGAGTGACATGAGTTTCTGACCCCATTTATTTACATGGCTACCGAGGGCCTTTCGATGGCGCGCGCCGTGTCGAAAATCGACTCATTCACCCGGCAACGGGGGAACAACCACAAGGGTAGCGCCGGGAGCCAGACCGCCACGCAATTAGTGTCATCGCCTTCGAAAAACCGCCGATCGGACGCTTAAGTAAGTGCCATACCGGTCAGACACCATTTACTGTGACCATTTCGCAAAAACGTTAATTGGTGTCTGACCCCATTTATTCCGGCGAGATAGACGAAACTTGTATATCAATTTGTCACCCAGACTTCGTTCACGCGGCGTCCGTTTCGGATTCGGCAACACAGCTTTTGCTGCGCCACGCCCGGCCCATTCAGGCACTGGTTCGGCGCTGAACGCAAAATCGGTCAAACTAGCGGACATTCCAACTATTCATCTTAGGAGATCGCAATGAGCCACGCATCGATGTTGAAAGCCAGAAGGCAGAATCAGAAGCACAAGCGGGAGCTGGAAGTCGAAGTCAAGCGCGTGAAGCGCGAGGCCAAGCAGGCCGCAGCAGCGCCAGTGGTAAAGAAAGAAAAGAAAGTAAGGGTCAAGAAGGAAAAAGTCGTGGTCGAGACAGCAACGCCGGTAAAGGTCAAGAAGGTGAAGGTGACGAAGGAAGAGATGGGTCGGGCCGAATCGAAGAAGGGCAAGACCGCCGCAAAGTAAACCTTTGTTTCTTTCCGCCCCGTAAGTGCAAAGCGCTTGCGGGGCGTTTGCATTCAAGGGATCGGATTTGGCGTTCGTCACCGTGCCGCGTTTTTTAAACTGACAGGAAGAACACAGGCAGTGTATTTATTGGAGCCACCCCGCGAGCGCAGACTTTTGTGGCTGCTTGCACTGACACAATTCACCCTGATCATGGATTTCATGGTGATGATGCCGCTGGGGCCGCAGATCATGGAAGCCTTCAAGATCGGTCCTGCCGCATTCGCCACTGCGGTATCGGTGTATTCGTGGTGTGCAGGCTTGTCGGGGCTGTTGGCCGCAACTTATATTGATCGCTTTGACCGCCGCCGTCTGTTGCTCGTCATGTACGCAGCATTCGTGCTGTCCAACCTCGCCTGTGCACTGGCGCCGAACTACGGCTGGCTGCTGGGGGCGCGCGCTTTTGCCGGCATCAGCGGCGGCGTGATCGGGTCACTCGTCATGACCATCATCGGCGATGTCATTCCCGCTGAGCGTCGCGGTGCGGCCACCGGCACCGTCATGACGGCGTTCTCCATTGCAGCCGTGGCAGGTGTGCCGGCGGGCGTGTTGCTGGGTGCCCACTTCGGCTGGGCATCTGCCTTCTATCTGTTGGTGGCCCTCTCGGCGATGGCATGGATAGCATGCGTGAATCTGGTGCCGCCTTTACGGGAGCATCTGGCCACCGCACCGGCGCCGATCTCGCAGACGCTGCCGGCGCTATGGAGCCTCACCAGACAGCCCAACCACCTGCGCGCTTTCCTGCTCACCTTCACGATGATGGTGTCGCACATGATGGTGATCCCCTTCATTGCACCCACTCTGGTTGCCAATCACGGCGTGTCTCCGGGGCAGCTGGCGTGGATTTACATGGCTGGCGGTGCTGCCACGTTTTTCACGGCACGCGCCATCGGCCGTCTCTCGGATAGTTACGGCAAGCACAAAATGTTTTGTGTACTTGGCGCGCTTTCGATCGCGCCGATTCTCTTCCTCACTTACATGCCGAATCTGCCTTACCTGGCCATCCTCGCGTTCTTTCCGTGCTTCATGGTGTTGATATCAGGCCGCATGATTCCGATGCAGGCCTTGCTCACCACTGTGCCGGACCCCGCGAAGCGTGGGGCATTTTTGAGCCTCAACAATGCGATTCAATCAGTCGGAACCGGCTGCGGCGCGTGGCTCGGTGGCCTGTTGCTCACCAATACTGCGGATGGACACATCGTCGGCTACGGCATCAACGGTCTGGTCGCCGTGGCGATTGTGGTCTTCGGATTGTTCTGGGTTTACACGGTGAAAGCGACTGCCGCAGCGCCGGCAAAACCGCAAGGGATCGGGGACAACGCTGCGGCATGAACACGCCGCCGTAAGGACTGGGCACTAAGGGCAGGTCTTTCCCGAGTACAAACTTCGCAAATCGCCATTTGGCGGGCTTCCCCGGCCTATTTCTGTCTGAAAGGCGCGCGCAGTGGCGTTCTACGTTTTTTGCGCCGCACCTCTGATTGCTGATGGATGGCGCAATAGCTTTTGCCTATCCCGCGCATTTGATCAATCAATTTTCAATATGGTCGTCAGAAGCGTAGCCTGCATGCAGTCGCCCAGCCATCGTCTGGGTAATGAAATCCAAATATGCAACGGAGACAACCATGACGACGGAAACAAAGTGCCCATTCGCGAGCGGCGCACGCAAACATGCAACAGCGGGAGCCACCACCAACGCAAGCTGGTGGCCCAATCAACTTAACGTAAAGATGCTGAACCAGAATTCACCCCTGTCCAATCCCATGGACAAGGCGTTCAATTACGCCGACGAATTCAAGAGTCTGGATCTGCACGCCGTGATCAAAGACCTTCACGCCTTGATGACCGATTCGCAGGACTGGTGGCCGGCCGACTATGGACACTACGGGCCGTTCTTTATCCGTATGGCGTGGCATAGTGCAGGCACCTACCGCATCGCCGATGGCCGCGGCGGCGCAGGCTCTGGCATGCAAAGGTTTGCACCGCTCAATAGCTGGCCCGATAACGCCAACCTCGACAAGGCGCGCCGGCTGCTGTGGCCGATCAAGCAGAAGTACGGCAGACAAATTTCCTGGGCCGACCTGATCGTACTTACCGGTAACGTCGCGCTCGATTCGATGGGATTGAAGACCTTCGGTTTCGCCGGTGGCCGCGCGGATGTCTGGGAGCCTGAAGAGATTTATTGGGGCCCAGAGACGGAGTGGCTGGGCGACAAGCGCTATACAGGTGACCGCGAACTTGAGAATCCGCTGGGCGCCGTGCAGATGGGCCTGATCTACGTCAATCCTGAAGGTCCTAACGGCAAGCCGGATCCGCTTGGGTCGGCACGCGATATCCGCGAGACGTTTGCGCGCATGGCGATGAACGATGAAGAGACGGTCGCGCTGGTTGCCGGCGGACACACCTTCGGCAAATGCCATGGCGCCGGTAACCCTGGCGAGTATATCGGTCGCGAGCCGGAAGGTGCGGGCATCGAAGAGATGGGCTTGGGCTGGAAGAATTCGCTGGGCAGCGGTGTGGGCGCTGACGCCATTACCAGCGGCATCGAAGGTGCCTGGACTCCCACACCGACGCAATGGGATAACAGCTACTTCGACACCTTGTTTGGCCATGAATGGGAACTCACCAGGAGCCCGGCCGGCGCGCATCAGTGGAAGCCGACGGACCCCGCCGCAGCGACACTCGTGCCTGATGCGCATGATGCGAGCAAACGTCACGCCCCGATGATGACCACTGCCGACATGGCGTTGCGGATGGACCCGGCCTACGAAAAAATTTCCCGCCACTACCACCAGAATCCGCATGAGTTCGCCGACGCATTCGCCCGCGCCTGGTACAAGCTCACGCACCGCGACATGGGACCAATTGCACGCTATCTTGGCCCGCTGGTAGCGAAGGAAGAACTGATCTGGCAGGATCCGACTCCCGCAGTGGATCACCAGTTGGTCGGTGAGCAGGATGTGATCGCGCTGAAGGCCAAAGTCCTCGTATCGGGCTTGTCGATTTCCCAGCTGGTCAATACCGCCTGGGCATCGGCGTCCACGTATCGTGGCTCCGACAAGCGTGGTGGTGCCAACGGCGCCCGCATTCGCCTGGCGCCGCAGAAGGATTGGGAAGCCAACAATCCGGCGGAGCTTGCGAAGGTGTTGGCGAAGTTGGAGGCGATTCAAATTGAATTTAACGGCGCACAATCCAGCGGCACGAAAATCTCGCTGGCGGACCTGATCGTGCTGGCTGGCTGCGCGGCGGTGGAAGAGGCGGCCAAGAAAGCCGGCACTGCCGTCAAGGTTCCGTTCTCACCGGGACGCATGGATGCAACGCAGGCGCAGACCGATGTGCATTCGTTCGCCGCATTGGAGCCGGCCGTGGATGGTTTCCGCAACTATGTGCAAAAGGGGCACGAGGGATCTGCCGCCGAATTGCTGGTGGATCGTGCAAATCTATTGACGCTGACCGCGCCGGAAATGACGGTATTGGTCGGTGGCCTGCGCGCCCTGAATGCAAACGCCGGACAGGCCAAACACGGTGTGTTTACGCAACGGCCCGAGACCTTGACCAATGATTACTTCCTGAACTTGCTCGACATGAATACCGCGTGGCAGAAGTCCACCACCACGGAGGGCGTGCTGGAAGGACGTGATCGCAAAACCGGCGACCTTAAGTGGACTGGAACCGTCGTGGACCTGGTATTCGGATCGAATTCGCAGTTACGCGCGATTGCCGAAGTCTATGCATGCAGCGACTCGCAGGAAGCATTCGTGCGTGACTTTGTGGCTGCATGGAACAAGGTGATGAATCTGGATCGGTTTGATCTGGCGTGATTCAGAGATTGGATGAGCGACGTTTCATTCCCGCTCCCTTGGGAAAAGGAACACTTGAAGCGAAACAGAGGGGCTGTTGAAGCAGGTTCGGTTTGGTCTGGATAGTGGCGGGATTGGACGCGAGACGTTTCATTCCCTCTCCCTTGGGAGAGGGGTAGGGGTGAGGGGTGATTGCCACACGGAAATATACCCCTCATCGCCTGCAGGGCGTGGGGCCCACGCGCCGCGAACCCCTCATCCCAACCCTTCTCCCCGAGGAGAAGGACTTTATTGCTTCGCACCAAAGAGAAGGACTTAAGTCGCCTTCAACGATTCTAGATTCCTCTTTGCAGGCGTCTCACGTCCGCCTTGAGTGATCACCAATCTATCAACCTTCCCATCTGCGCCTCTCTCAAAACGAATCTGCGCATCGACAACCACCGCAAAGAACTGGTCCTCGGCTTCCGCAAAAATCTCAACCAAGCTTTGCCCGGTTACTTGCGTCAAAAACTTCTCGCCATCCCGCGAAATCTTCATCGTAATACCTGGCGCGATGGTGTAAACGCCGACGTATTGATCAAACGCGCTAGTGGCAAGGACGATTGTCTTCCTCGCTGCCGGCGGTAATTTGGAAACGCGCGGGCTCTTGTCGGTGCCGCTGCCCTGATTGACGACGAGGTGCGTGGTCTCGCCGCTGGCATCGGTCTCAAACGTGAACGTGGTGAATGAGTTCGGCTGAAAAAATTCCGTCGCTGAGGCTGCGGAAATCGGACCTTTGTTACCGCCAGTGCGCTGAATGAAAAGCTGGCTGCCCTCGCGAGTGACGGTGCGGTTGGTTTTCTCATCGAGTTTGTAGATGCCGATGTGCTTGTCCAGTGCCGCATTATCCAGCGTGATCGCCTTCATCTCTTTATACGGTTTGCCCATGGCGATGGCGGCAATCTTGTCCGTGAGGTAGGTGGGGCTCGCGCCACCGCCACGATTGAACAACATCGCTGCATACACTTTCGACGCCGGGATGCGCACGCCATAGCTCACAAAGCCATTGATGCCGCCGCTGTGGGCCATCGCATCCTGCCCCTGAAACTTGCGCACGCCCCAGCCGTAGCCATAGACGGTTTTGCTGCCGTCGCTGAGGGTGTAGGCGGTAAAGGCACGCTTCCATGTTTCCGGCTTGAGCAATTTTCCGGCACTGATCGCGGCGTCCCATTTGGCCAGGTCATCGACCGAAGAAAGCAGCGAACCGGCGGCGTAAGGCTGGCTCATGTGTAGCGGCGGCGCAACGCGAGTGTTGTTGGCGTAGCCTTCCACGCGTTTCTTGCTACTACGCTCATAGCCTTCGTACGCGGAATCCTTCATGCCCAAGGGCTCAAAAATACTCTTTGCAACGAAGTCCGCATAGCTCATGCCCGAAACGCGCTCAATGATTGCGCCCAGCAGGAAATATCCCGAGTTGCTGTAATCCCACTTCGACCCCGGCGTGAAATTGAGCGGCAAATCCTTGAAGCGATTGATCATCTCGTTAACCGTCACTGCCTTGGACATGCTGGCGCCATATTCCGGCGAAGACGTGTACGAGGGCACGCCGGACGTGTGCGTGAGCAGATGTTCAATAGTCACGGCATCGCCGGTCTTGGGGTAGTCTGAAAGATATTTGGTGATGGGGTCAGAGACACTCAGCTTGCCCTGATCGGCCAGCATCAAAATCGCCACCGCCGTGAATTGCTTGGTGAGCGAGCCGATGCGAAGTACATCGTCGGGCAGCAGTGGCGTTTGCTTCTCTACGTTCGCCAGCCCGAACGCACCGCGATAGATCGGTTTGCCGTCGCGCGTGAGGATCACCGTTGCACCGGGTTCATCAGTCTTGAAGTGCGGCGCGAGCGTGGCTTCAATGCTTTTGGCAAGTGCCGCATCGGTATTCGCGGCATCCTGCGCGTGGACAGCGACTGAAAAAGCCAGCGATGCCGCGAACAGGGAAGTGGCAACGCGGCTCCGCGCACGCGTGGTCGAAGGATGGGTCATGTTTTGATTATCCGATGGTAAAAGTGAGCGCAGAGTATCGCGTAGGTGGCATCTGGCTGCAACGAGACAGGGGACGGAATGGCGATTTGGCGGATTGGATTGCAGGGGCCAACCAAGGTTGATGCGCGATAAAGGGCCAGGCTCTCATGTCACTCGGTTATGGAAAAAAGAGCCGTTGTCCCAGCGCAGGCTTGGACCCAGTCCGATCCACCATGTGGATTTACTAACTGGTTCGAACGCGTGGATTCTCCCTATACGCATTCATCTGCATTGTTGAAATGAGGTAGGGCGGACTGGGTCCCGGCCCGGCGCAATTTTTGTGGTTGTGCGCTGGCCAACGCTTGTTCATTTGCTTAACCGAGTGACATGATGGTCTGTCCCCAATTATTATGATCTCCAACCCCACGACCATCGAGGCAACGAAAGAAGCGCTACACGCACCTCGCAATCGTTCAAATCCGTGGATGTATTGTTGGCTGACCTACGTGCGGAAGATTGAACGAATCAGTGAATTCAAACGCAATTACAAGCGCGAACTAAAAACGCTGGCTACTGGCGGATCAGTCTTCACGATTGCCAGACTACGCACTCATCACGCACCTCGCCTTCAAGCCTCAAACTCTGATCGTGGCAGCCCAGATTGCCGGATGATCGATTGCAGAGTGCCGATCTTTACATCGTCGTGATCGGGGACGGGAACCGTGATGGTGCCCGCAGAGTTTCAACGTTGCATAACCACGTGACTGCCGCGCCTTCTCACCTCTGCGAAGCCGTTGCGGGTGAGAATTTTGCAGACTTCCTTGCCGGAGAGAACGGCAAGTTTAGCCATGCACCGCTTCGAAACGGGTCACATAGACTTCGCCGTGCTGCCGCTTTGCAATCTCTTGCGGGTCAGCGCATTCGAGAAACAGTTCCACCGCCTCCTTCAGATTTGCGGTCGCTTGCTCGATACTCGCTCCCTGGCTGGCCACGTCAAACTCCGGACAAAGCGCTACGTACACCTCGCCGTCTTTTTCCACAATCGCCGTATAACTGCGCATTGCCATGATGACCTCTAGTTGAGATTGAACTACTAGAGGAGTCAGCGTTATTCAAATTCAAAAAACATTTGGCGCTGACCCCTTTTAACTCTTTTTACTTCCGATTTAGTTGTTCATTATCGCCAATTTTTGTGCGCCCCGTGTGGACTAACGGTGCCGGCTCACCGTGACGGAAAGACCGTTGGATTTTTTTGGGTTTTTCTCCCGCCGCCTGCGGGCAAACCAAAGAGGTCAGCGTGAATTGTTTTTTGAGCTGCACAAAATAAATCACGCTGAACATCCCTCCAGAAATTTCAAGCATTTTCTGAAGTTTTTGAGATGTTGATTCGGTAATCGCGATCATTCTTGATCATGGCGAAGATAACACGCACCAAGTGTCTTGCCAACGCACGTGTGGCTTGCATGTGTGACTTACCTTGAATGCGTTTGCGGTCATAGAACGCACGCGATTCCTGCACCTGCCGCATGTGCTGAATGGTGGCAATAGGGAGCGCATTGCGAGCCCGTGGGTTCACTTGTCGCGGCAGTTTTGCCGATGTGCGCTTACCTGAGCTCTTGTCCAGCGGTGCCACACCCAAGTACACCAATCGGGGAGGGACCACGGTTATCTCCTGAAAACAACCGTGGTCTCTCCCCTATTGTTCGAGCACAACGGGTTGCGCGCCGATGACGAGAAAGTGCTCGGAAGATTGATCGGCATGGTGCGTGGCGAGATCTAGCGCCGCGCCTTTACTGCCACTGCGAGCGAGCGCGGATTACTCGTCGTGCTTGCCGGTCAGCACCTGCCAGGCAACAAGCAATCCCCCCACGCCGATCGCCAGCATCAGCAGCACCGAGACGACAAACACGCCCGGGCTGTCGGCGAAGGTGACGAGGTAAGTGCCGCCACGCTTGCCGCCGACATCGATAACGCCGGTGGCGAACGAACGTATTGACAGGCCCAATGCCATCATTCCCAGCAGGCCGATGACGATAGCGTTGAATGGGTTCATGGCGACTCGATTCGCGGGTTCAGGATGCAAAATAATCGGGGAAAGACCACGAGTCTTCCCGGAAAACAACCGTGGTCTGTCCCCGATTGCTCCGCGATTGCTCCCGAATGCTCTACGATTACTACCCGATTGCTAGAGCGGGTTGCCGCTCACATCGACGGCGTTCAGCTGCAGGCCGTCGGGCGCCTCGCTTGCAGCGGGGATCCACCGCGACAGGCAGGCGCGATCCTTCACGCACGGGTCCGTGAGCGAGAGCATGAACGCCTTGATGTCCGCAGTCGCCGATTGCGGCACGCGGTTCAGGTTAACCACCGGCATCGCGTCGTTTGGCGACATGATCTGTTCCATGCGCATCTTCGCGAGCGCCGCCTGCGAGTTGCGCGTGACGTCGCCGACAGTAGCGGCGCAGTCGATGGTTTCGAACGGTGGCACCCGGCACCAGGCGCGCGTCGTGAGGAACGAGCTTAGGGTCTCGTCCGGCACGAAGTAGTGATCGATGGCCTCCTCGAGCGTCGCGTAGGCTCCTGAGTGACCCCAGGGCCCGGTGACTTCTACGTTGAGGAGCGCTGGGCTGCGGAACTGGTAGCGCTCGTTCGCCCCTTGCGTCTGGCGGCCGCGGCCGAAGTCATCCGTCCCGCCGGTGCCATCGCCCATGCCCGGGCCAACCTGCGGGAAGCCGAGCGCGTGGTGGGTCTCGCCCGTGAACGACTCGCCCCGATGGCACTGGGCGCACTGCGCGCCGCCTTCGACGGTGCGCCGGAAGAAGAAGAGGGCGCCGCGCTTCTGCTGTTCCGTGAGCGCCGCGTTGTCGCCTTGCGCATAGCGTGCGAACGGCGAATTCACGAAGGTGGCCGAGCGCTGGTACTCCGCGATTGCCTGCGCGATGTTGCCGAAGGTGATGAGCTGCTGCGCGGTGCCCGTGGGGTTGTTGAATGCCGTGCGGAACTTGGCCATCCACTGGCTGGCCGGCAGCTGGCCCAGGCCCGCACCGTAGTTTCCCAGCCGCGCCGCGAGGTGGTCGCGGATCGGTTCGTTGCCCGTGATGCCGGGGAAGCCGGCGCCCAGCATCTCCGCGGCGACCGCCACCGGGAAGCGTGCCTGCGCCGCCGGCATCGTCCCGCCCGCGCTCGGATCCGCGAGTCCGAAGGCGGAGTCCGGCGTGCGGATGCCGCCGCCGCCGCCGTTGCGCCCGGCGAGCCTGGTGAGGCTCTCCACGCGCGAGTCCCAGAAGAGGCCGCTATCGTAGAGGGCGATGTTGAAGATGGTGTTGCTGTTGCGGCCGATGAGGAGCGGCCCGCTTGCGAGGCGACGACCGGGCCCGAGGAGGTCCGGGTTCGTCGCGCCCGGCCCGATCGGTACCGCGAGCCTGTCGCCGCCGCCCAGCGACGGATGGTGGCAGGTGGCGCAGGCCGTATCCCGCGGCGCGGAGAGCGCCTTCGAGAAGAAGAGTAGCTTGCCCAGCTGAGGCAACGGATCGTCGATGGAGGGCAAGGTGCGGCCCGCGCGCGCGTTGCCCGTGATGCTGTTCTGCGCGAGGAGGGGGCGCAGTTGCGTGTCGGAGGCCGACGGTGGCGTTGCCGAATCGGAGCAGGGAGCGCCGGTGAGCGGGCCAACGAGGCGCGTGAGGGCCAGGCCGAAGGATTCGCTGCCCGCGTAGGTGAGCCGGATCGCGGAGCACGAGGTGAAGTCCAGCGTTGCGCTTCCACTCGGGGCGAAGGACGCGTCGGCGGGACGGAACGCCGTGCCGAAGCGGGCGCCGGAGCCGGTGATGAGCGGAATCGTCACGGTCCGCGCGCCGATCGCGAAATCCGCATTGCCGACGAGCCAGGTCGCTGTGCCGGCCGCAGAGTACGTGAAGTAGGCGAGGTAGACGACATTCCGCCCGCCCACCGTCTCGAAGGTGATGAACTGGCCTTCCCCCGCACGGCCCGCGTTCCACCATGAACCCGAGCTCAGGCCGTTGAAGGCCGAGACGGCGAACGTCGGCGCGGGCGCGGTGCACGAGGCGCCTTGCAGCGCGCCGATGAGCCGGGTGAGATCGAGCGTGGTGTTCGGTATCCCCGAGTGGCGAAGCCGAAGCCGGTCGCAGGCCACGTAGTCGAGCGTGACGGTGCCGGAGGAGGCGAACTGCGCATCGGTTGCGCGGAATGCGGCACCGAAGCGCGCGCCCGAGCCGGTCACGACCGGGATCTGGATGCTGGCCGCACCCGGCGTGTAGTCGGCATCCCCGACGTGCCAGGTGGCCGCGCCGTTCGCCGTGTAGGTGAAGTACGCGACGTAGACGACGTTCCGCGTGCCGACCGTCTCGAACGAGATGAACTGTCCTTCACCCGCGCGGGAGGCATCCCACCACGCGCCGGACATGAGGCCCCCGAATGTCTGTGCCATCGACGGCCCGGCCAGGGCAAGCAGGAGGACGAGGAGGCCGCGGGCGAGGCGCCGGGGCAGGGCAAGTGTCATTGCGCAAATTCCTCTTAGGATTTTCATCGCCCCTCACTCATGCCAAAACAATTTAGCGCTGACCTCTAGTGCTACGAAGTGCGCCTAACGGTAACGAGATTGTAGCGAATTGCGTACGCTTCATCAATGCCTCGCCTCTTCCTCGCCTCTTCCAATGACACATGGGCCTGGAGGGGTTGCCGTGATTCCAATGAGAAATGAGCCTGAAGTGTCGGCGGGCAGGTCAACCTCAGGGGATGATCGTGACACTCGACACCGCGCGACAGTCGGCGGCAGTCGGGGACAAACCACGGTTATTTCCACTTGGAAACAACCGTGGTCTGTCCCCGATGATTGATGATGACCTCTAGCTGAGATTGAGCTACTAGAGGAGTCAGCGCTATTCAAATTCAAAAAAACAATTGGCGCTGACCAGAATGGCACTCGGTTAAGGCCATACATGCGTCGCCCCAGCGAAGGCTGGGACCCAATCCACCCACTTTCATATCAAAACGGCAATGAAAATGCGCACCGGGGGAATATTCGCATTTGAGCCAGCTGATGGATTCCAATTGTGTATCGGACTGGGTCCCAGCCTGCGCTGGGACGCCGGCTCTTTTTCCTTAACCGAGTGACATGAGGGTCTGTCCCCGATTGTTCGTGTCCCCGATTGTTCGATTGTTGCCGAACACTGGCCCTTTAATTCGGACGTGCTGACGCCGACCACGACTGTTTGCTGCAGTTTTTTGTTACTCTACGCGTCCATTACGATCAACAACCATACGAAGATTGGCGACCATATGAACCTCTGCAGTCGTTTGACCCCTTTGCTGGCTGCGGCGATGTTGCTTGCACCCCCTGCGCATGCCGCTTTCAAATGTGTTGTGGACGGTCAGACCACATACCAAGAGCGCCCCTGCAATGACGACGTGAAGAAAAAAGGTAGCGAGTCGGTCGTCACGGCACCGCCGCGACGTGCCGATCTCATCAGCCCGGGGGGAGTTGTGAGCAGGGAAGAGAACGCCAAACGTGGCGCCCGCGTTAAAAGCGAATACGAGCCATTAGTCCGAAGCGCATTCGCGGCATTAACGGCGAGTCGCATGATGGACTACCGCGACATGACCTGCCTCCGCACCCGGCAGATGCTGTCCAAGCCGCAGGGCCAGTCCGTCTTTACTAACGACGGCAAGGTATGGGGCGCTCGCAAAGTTCAATTGTCCGAACTCGAGCCATCCAACACGCCGTTGATGTTGACTTTCAAGGCTACTGAACAGCGTGATCCCAAAACCACATGGCACCGCCTACCGCAGCAATTGTTCATCAACGTGTCACTTGAGATCGAGGACGGTAAAGCTTGCGTAAGCGGATTCAGCGAGTGGTCGCGTGAAATCCGCTAGCTCCCGGCAAAGCGCTCATGATCCAGTGCGGTTCAGCAGCCGCGCTTTCTGTTTGCAGTTGCAAAAAAGGGTTCACACACCACTCAAAACAATCATATTAAGACCACACGATTAGAGTGGGCAGGGCTCCATGACACTGATGCTCGGAGGTCACCACTTCAAATGCGCGTGGGGAATGTCGATCAATCAGGATTTGAACCCTTGCGCTTTAGGGTCCTCGTGCAAACGAGGCATTTTCACGAAATGCCAATACCCGTCGTTGATCTTTTTGCTTTCGTCTTCGTGGTCTGTGCCCGAGTAATCAATCCGAATCGCGAGCAACAGTTCGTGGCTCGCAGTGCGTGCAATGTAGTCCGTTTGGGAGATTTTTTTTGGTTCTTTCGGATCAAGCTTTAACACTCGGGCGGCCGCGTCGTTCTGCGAATGGTCGTGCGTCGCTACCCGCCGCCAACCTTGGCCAACGCAGGGCGTTTGGGATTCGGCCAGCGCCGCGTAGCCAAGCATTGATCGACTACCAGCAGCGGGGATTTGATTGGCTAGGTACACCACCGTTTCCAGTTGTCGTGGCTCGACCGCGATGAATGACCGTGCGCCCACTGAGAGGCCAAACAAATACGGTGCAAACCAGCGAAAGTGCTGAATCATTTGACTATCTTCCAGCTGCAGCGAACCCGCGGACAGGTTGGCTAAATGCCAAACGCCCTCGATTGTCGGGCAAGCTGTAAAACGCGAGGTTTTCACTGCGCCGTATTGATTGCCATAAGCGATGGCTACTTCGGGAGGGGGGCCACTACAACCAGCAAGTCCAAGAAATGTGGTCACTACTGCTGTCACAAAAAAGCTGCGCATACGTCAATCCTGTTCAGTTGTTACGAAAGCTGAGTTTAACGAATAAAGCCAAGTATGGCTTGGAGCAATGGAGCAGTCGGCGGCAGACCACAGATTTATCTTGCAGCAATTATTGGCCTACCCATTTTCCGGTTGGGTCCCATTTCACGCCAATCCGTGCGCCCTGCTCAGACGGCTTTTGGAGAGAAGGATCTTTGCCGTCGGCGGCCAGGCTCAGGGTGATCGTCAGACTGCACTCGTAATTGCCCGCTGGCTGTTGCGGCGAAGGTGTGCAACTCTCCTTTTGCGCGGCGTAGAGCTTCGCATGCAACGTGTGCGCGCGACCTGTAGCCGTGAAGGTGACGGGTAGGCCCCCCATCTTTTCCAACGCGGCGTACTGCTCAAAAATAAGTCGCTCTACAACCTCAGCGGGTGGCTCCTCGTTTGGAACAGGCACGGGCACCGGCTTCAAAGGGGGAAGTTCACGCGCAGTCTTAATCGGCGTTTGAGTTGCCGCAGGTGGTTGGTCTTTTCTTGAACACCCGGTGGAAACCGCGACACTCGCAAGGACGATCAGATGGATGAGTTTCATGAGTGTTCTCGATTAACGTGGGCTTGATAGCGTTGGACAAACCGTGGTCTTTACTTCGATCCCGACCGTAGCCTGCCCTTGAATTACCAATCGGGGACAGACCACGGTTATCCCCTGAAAACAACCGTGGTCCGTCCGCGATTTTTCCGATTATTCTGATCGTGCCGAACGCTGCGATGACAAAGCGAAACTATAGCGCATAGCCATTTGGGCGCGGTTGAGCGACACGCGGGTGCAAATGGCAGAGCCGGTCAGAACTAAAGGGGTCATTTATTTTGAAAAAATTAACGCTTACCCCTTTAATTCGCGGAATGTCGTTGGCTGTGCGTTACTTCGGCGCTTGCTCGTCGGGCAGGGCAGCCACCCTGCCAATCGGTGCCGTGAGCTTGCGCTCAGCCAATACCGCCGCGGCGAACTCCGGCATTACCGCTTCCGGACGCAGCTTCTCAACGTTAATGCTCTTGATCGAAAACAGGAAAGTAGTGGCCTTGTCGATCAGTGCGCGCGCTGCGGGTGTGATGGCGTAGTGCAGGTTAATACGCGTCTTGGTAATGGTCCCGCCTTCCGCCGCTGGATAACTGCCGTAGAGCGCGTACCAAAGAGCACGATCAGAAAAACCGGTCGTCTCGGCCTTCGCCAGCTGGATGATCTCGTTGGCGTTCTTCGGGTCCGCAAGGAATAGCTGCGCATCAAGCTCGGCGTTCATCCACGCGTTGACGACATCGGGGCGCTGCTTGATCAGGTCCGCACGCATGGCGAGGAACGCGCCATCGTCCTCGTCAACCGTTGCACCGGTTGCGGCGCGACGCGCGAGGCCTTCCTGCACGAGACGCGAAGCGGTCGGCTCCCAGATCACCGCAGCGTCGATCTTGCCGGCGCGAAAGTTGCTGGTGATGACTTCGATGTTCTGGTTCAGGTAGTCCTTGGGTTGCACGCCTTCCTTCTTGAAAGCCGCCTGCGCGAAGCGGTCGGTGCAACTCCCCTTCGGTACTGCCACCTGCTTGCCATCGAGCCATTTGATCGCGTCTTTGGGACTGGCGAATTTCGGTGCATCGGTGCGCACGAGGAAGATGTTGCATTGGTCGCGACCCAGTCCAAGAGTGGCGACGATGCGCACGTCGGCGGTTTCCACCTTCGTGGTCGACACGATGGACGGCATGTCGCCCATGTAGCCGATGTGTTGCTTGCCGGCGAGCATGCTATTGACAATGATCGCCCCTTGCAAACCGATCTGGAACTCGACCTGGGAACCCTTGGGTAGGTATTTTTCGTAGAATTTCTTGCCTTTCATCACCACACCTGACCATGACTCGGTGTAGTAGGGCTGAAAGCCGACTACCAGCTTGACCGGCGTGCCTGGCTTGCCGTAATCGATATCTGCCGCCAGCACGGACGACGCAGTGAAGCTGCTTGCGGCGATTACTGCCGCGATGAGTTTTACGAAATGCTTGATCATGATTTCCTCCAATGCAGGTTAGGTTGTAAAAACGCTATGACTACACGATCTTTTCGTCGTTTTTATGACTAACTAAAGGGGGTAGCGTCATTTATTTTGAAAAAAATTTACGCAGACGCCTTCAATTCGTTATGACCGCCTCGTCACCAGCAAACAGACCGCCAAAGTGGGCGACCAGGTTGCGATATCCGGCGTGGTCGTGCTGAACCGGGATTTTGGAAGCGGCTACAAGTATCCGTTGCTGATTGAAGACGCCAGCATCACGTTGGTGAAGTGAGCGCGTAGCGCGGCTGCGGGCTGCTGCGGCGATGTATCAGCGCCACATGCAATGAAAAACTTTAGAGCTGGCGCGGCGTTTCGGGCTCTTTTGGCTTGGGAGGCTCGCAGAATGGCGATCTGCGAGTGACAATGCTGGATCAGCAAAAAATATTAGTGGGTCGTCCCCGATTGTTCATCGCCCCGGTTCAACGACCGTGATGCTGCAGGAAAAAATCAAGCATCGTCGATGATGCGCCTGGGCTTTCTGGGCCATTGCAGGCTTCGTTTTTGCGCGACGATTACTCGCCAACCCTGTGAGCTGCAAATATTATTCGTCGGGAAGCCTCAGACTCACGCCCCTTGCATAGTCAGGCAGGCCTCACGTCACGCTGGTCCCATTTGCTTTAACACTGCAGACAATAACCACGCCGCCTGGCCTGCATCATCCGCATCGGTCACCAACAAAAGATGAATCCCGTCGACGTGCATCGTGGCGGCAACACCCTCTACTTTGTATGGATGATCCAATCGTTGGATCGCCTTCACATTGCCATTGGCATCGAGAAGTCCGATCGCTGATCCGCCACACGTGCCGTCGTCGAAGCTGTTATCGATATTTTCGGCGACGGCAGTAAACAACAAGTTTCCATCGGGTAAGGCCGTGGCATCCGTGAAGCACAGTGGTACGCCATCAATATCGCCGAGCGCGACAGCGCGCACGACCGGTGGCGCGCGCCATCGCGGCACATTGTTCGCGGCAAGGTCATCGATGAATGAATCAAGCTCGCAAGCAATCAGAGCATTCACCGCGCCTTTGTTGCCGCGCTGGAAGAGCATCAATTGGCCAGCGGCAATTACTGCCCCCTCAATGTTGAGATCGTTGACGTTGGCGCGGATGGCGTCGTACAGCAAACCCAAATCAATCAGCTTGGGCGCCGAATTGACGTTTCCCGTTGCATCGAGGCCAAGCACTACGCCCGTGTCGCGATTGGGTTTTGAGCCCGAGCCCATTGCCAGCAGCGCACCGTGCGGATGGCCAGCAAACGTTGGAAGCAACAACAGCGTCTCCAGGTCCGGCTTTTGCGCTTTTCGCTTTTTGGATTTATCGGGAAGCGTTCCATCAAACAACCGAACAAGTTCGCCGGGCAGCGCATCGCCTGCCGAAAAAACGCCCAGGTGATGTTCGTCATCTGCCACTACGTACAGCAGATTGTTTACTTTCACCAGGCCGCTCGCCGCGCTGATGAACGGCGCGCGCGATTCGCTCGTGCCGTGGGTGAGATGAAGTTCGCGGATCTTTTGCGTATGAATCATCGGGGGGTGTAAGAGCGGGCTAAGACCAGCGATAAGGAGCCGGGCTCCCACTTATTTTCAATGTATCCCCGCACGCAAGAAATATATCCAACTCGGCACCTGATCACTCAGCGAATCCTCGCGGAAAAAATATGAAACCTGACACGTTTGATTATGAAAATAACCGTGGTCTGTCCCCGATTGTTCGATTGTTATGTGAAGGTTGCGAAAGTCCCCTGCGTTACCCAATCCCAGTCGCTGAACACGTGTGATGATTTTGTAGACAGCCTTTCGGTCACCGAGATCATCAAGCCAATCACCAAAAATATCATTGCCCTGCTTGTGCGGCGGTTCGAGCGCGCTTAACGTTTGTTCGACTTTAGCACTGATGGGGGAAGCACCGGTCTTCGCTTCCCCACGGGCTTGCCTCTACAAGCGCAGCACCAGGCCGGGACGATCTAATGCTTCTCAGTCAACTAAACCAACAACACCATTTTGGGACATACACGGCGGGAATGGCGTTTGCTTCTGTATGTGACAGTCGCTAGCGCGCGTCCCGCGTTTCGCTGGCGGCTTTTTAGATAAATTCAAACCCCATATCAGGCCCACGCCGGTGCAAGCCGCACGCGGCCGGCAAGATGCGGTGCTAATCGACGGAACAGACTCGAAGCGGCAAGCCGGGCAACTGTCTATATACTCTCGGACCAATCAGCGCGCCGTGCTATCAATCCAGGCCACTCGCCGCGCAGTACAAGGTCAATGCGACCGAATTCCCAAACCATCTGAAGAGTCACCATGAACGAAACCACGCAAGCACCGGAAGCCCCTGAAGCACCTGAAGTACCTGTAGCCCCGCCATTGCCCGACCGCCTCGCAGCAGACCCGCGCAGCCCGTTTCACGTTGCGGCGATTTTCGAGCGCGATGTCGGCATCCGCTTCAATGGTAAGGAGCGCTACGATGTTGAGGAATACTGCATCAGCGAAGGCTGGATCAAGGTGCCGGTGGGCAAGAAAGTTGATCGCAAAGGCAATCCACTTACGATCAAGCTGAAAGGTGTGGTCGAGGCGTTTTACCGCTAGCGTCGCGCCGGCAACTCAACGGTAAAAGACGATTGCCCGGAGCGAAAATTCACGGCGCTGGTGACTAGATAACCTCAATAGCGAGTGTCTTGAACCCCACCCGGCAACTCCCGACCTTAACCCTGAGCTGCCCGCTTCCCTGTACTACTAGCGACACCTTGCGCTCATTGCCGTTGCCGCGTGTCCATGGCAAGGCGATCATGTAGCCACCGTGCGGTCCCTGACCCCAGCCATCGAGATGGCCCAACTGTGTGACGGCATTTGCCGGCGCAGCAAGCGCCACCCCATCACCCTCAACCGTCAGGCGCAGCGGCTCCACATGCGCAAGCTTTTTTGCCGAGCTGATGCCATGCGAACCGAGGTAGCCGGCATTGCTCACGCGCAGCTCGATACGTGTGACGCCCGCCGAAAGGCTTTCGGTCGCGGTGACTTCCACGGCGATGGCTGGCAGCAGTGAGGCCACACGCAAAGTGGTGGCGCTGTGCTGACGGCACACCTCGTCAAGTTTTTCGTAAGGCGGGTTGGAGATGCCGACCCGCATATCGAAGCCGCCAAGTTCCACTGGCCCAATCTGCGGGTGAGTGAATTGGCGCCACGGACGGAAGATACGCGAGTGATTCACTTCGCTGTCCCACTTCGCCAGCGCGACCAGGTCTTTGCGTTCGAGCTGCGCATAGAAATCCACGAAGCGTGTTTTCTTTTCCACGCCGATCTGCGCAAAGATATCCCACAGCTCTACGCAATACGAAAGCGCACCGCGCTGATGGTAGGCGTAGCCGGTGATGACGCCGCGCGCGGGCACGCCGGGCACGTACTGAAAATCGTGGAAGCCCGATACCATCGGGTAGCCGGTCAGGTCTTTGGCCCAAACCGCCACCTGCTTGAATACCGCCAGATCAGCCTGGTCCATCTGGTTGTCAGGCAGGTCGTGGGACGGGCGCAGAAACACGCCGCCGAAGGTGTGGTAATTGATCCACGCAAATATGTTTGGATGCGCGGCGTGGAACTCGAGCAGCGCGCGTGTTTCGGGTTCGCTGCCGGGAAATTCGCCGGCACCCTGTTGCTCGTTTTCCGCACCCCACTGATAGGGAAAGTTGCGGTTGTAGTCGGTCTGGGTATCGCCCAGAAAGTCAGGGTCCGGGATGTGTCCACCGGAAAAATTGGCGATATGACCTTCCGGAAACACCCGGTAAAACGGTCCCACGTCTTCAGGTTGCCTTGCCACCAGCACGCCGGGCGCTTCTTTCAGTTCCACCATTTCGCCATTGGCGTGCTGCTGGCGCATGTAGCCAATCTGCCCATCGCCGTCGATGTCGGCGTTCTGCCAGTAGCTGCGGCCCTGATCGGCACGCCGGTCGGTTACATCCGAGCGAATGTAGCGCCCGGTTTTGAGCACCGCCTCGGCACCGTCGGGCGCCATGCGAGGGACGATGTAAAACAGATGCGATTTCACCATCTCTGCCATGTGCGCGGGCAGCTGCGCCACGTCCAGTTTCCCGCAGTGGATGGCGATCAGGTCCTCGGCGATTGCCAGCGCCACCGAGGAGCCGCAGAACTCACTCGCGTGCATATTGCCATCCACCCACACGGCCGGGCGGATTTCGTCCGGGTTGGCGCCGATGGTGAGGAGGTGCACGTCCCGGCCTTCGCGCGATTTGCCGATCGATTCGAGTTTGACGAAATTGGGGTATTGGCCGGCCCACGCCTGCAGTTGTGAGGTGAGCGCGGCGTAGTCCAGATATTGGGTGCGGAACATGGGGTGGGCTTGGGAATGGATAGTGGGAAGAGGACCCCCGATTATAGTGGGCGACGCTCTGACGGCTGCGCGCTACTCGCGTAGGCTCAGAAGCCGGTGCAGTGTGGGTGAGGCTTGGTGTGCGGTATCAGCGCCTTTCACATCCGCCTTTCGACCCATGGGCGAGTATCTTGGTCAGGGCGAACGCTCAATGGGTTGTGAGAAGTTCTCGGCGGCAACGCACGAGCACCGGAGGGGCTTCCAGGCAGAAAGTGTCTGGAACACCGCGCCAGTACTTGAGTTTGAAATGTTTAGTCGTTGAGTCTATCGGCCAACACTGGTTCCACAGAGCCGCCGCCAGCTGAGGTCACGGGTTTTGGTACAAACCAGGCCTTTATTTTCGCCCCCAGCGTGTCGCAATAGGTGTAAAGCACGGGAACAACCACCAGTGTCAGCAGCGTGGACGTGATGACTCCGCCAATAATGGCGCGGCCCATCGGTGCCTGCGTCTCGCCACCGTCTCCCAGACCCAGCGACATCGGCAACATGCCAAACACCATTGCCAGTGTCGTCATCAAAATCGGCCGTAGCCTGACTTGGCCCGCATCGAGAATCGCCTGGCTGCGCGTCTTGCCTTCGCGAATTCCCTGATTGGTAAAGTCCACCAGCAGGATCGCGTTCTTGGTGACGAGCCCCATCAGCATGATGAAGCCGATCATCGAGAACAGGTTTAGCGTGGTGCCGGTCAACAGCAAGGCAAGAAACACGCCGATGAGCGCCAATGGTAACGACGCCATGATCGCGATTGGCTGCAAAAAGCTGCCGAACTGCGAAGCCAGGATCAGGTAAATGAAGATTACCGCCAGACCAAGTGCTGCCATCATTGCCATGAACGACTCATTCATTTCCTGCGTTTGTCCGCCGACATTGAAGCGGTAACCGGCAGGCAGATCGGGCTCAAGTTTCTTGAGGAGTTCCTGAACTTCGGTTCCGGCGTCACCAGATGGGCGGCCTTCGACACCGGCATAGAGCGACACGCGGCGCTGCAAGTCGAGGCGTTTGACTTGCTGGGCGCTGAAGGTGGGTACAAATTCCGCGACCTGTCGCAATACCACCATGCGCGGCGTGCCATCCGGGTTGGGGCGGTTGCTGGTCATGTAAAGATCACCGAGATCGCTGGCAATGCGGCGGTCAGACTTCGGCAGACGCACGTTGACGTCATAATTTTGTCCGTCGCCTGCCTGCCAGTGTGAAACCACGTCACCGGCAATCAGTGGACGCAGCGCACGGCCGATCTGCGCGGTGTTGACGCCGAGGTCACTGGCCAGTTCGTTGTTGATGCGAACGGCAATCGTCGGGTTGGCGCCGCGCTCGCTACTCTCGAGATCGGTGATCCCCTTGATTTTTGCGACTTGTTTCATCACACTTTGCGACAGCTCGGTCAGTTTTTCGGCATCGGGTCCGAGGATCGAAATGAAAATCGGTTTGTTAAAGCCGACTGAAAGTTCGATACCGGCGATAGTGACGAGCTTGGCGCGAATCGCCTGCTCCAACGCCTTCTGCGAGCGGCGCGGCGTGACTTTTCGATCCACCAGTTTGAGATTGATCCGCGAATAATTCTTGCCGTCGTCGGTGCCCACGGTGGTATCGGCGATGGCGATTTCCGGGAACGATTTGAGAGCGTCTTCCACCTGGCGTGTTTTCGCGTCGGTGTACTCCAGACTCGAGCCGATCGGCGTATTGAGCCGCAGCGAAATGAAGCCTTGATCGGTCTCGGGTACAAACTCGGTACCGATTAGCGGCACAATAAGAAAACTGCTAATGAACGTCACGAAAGCAATCGCGAGCACCTTGATGCGATGCGCGAGCGCCCAATTGAGCATCACGCCATAAATCCGGTGCGCTTTTTCCACCAGATGCTCGATGCCATCCAGCATGCGGCCAAGCCATGGCACCCGTTTGAAACGGTTGCCAACGGGATCGTGCCAGATCGAGGAAAGCATCGGATCCAGCGTGAAGCTGACAAACAGCGACACCAGTACGGCGACCGCCACGGTAATACCAAACTGCAGGAAGTATCGACCGATGATGCCGCTCATGAACGCGATGGGCACGAATACGGCGATGATCGCGAAGGTTGTTGCCATGACGGCGAGACCGATTTCCTCGGTGCCTTCATTTGCCGCTTTGAAATGATCCTTGCCCATGCCCAGATGGCGCACGATGTTTTCGCGCACCACGATGGCGTCGTCGATCAACAACCCGATACACAGGCTGAGCGCCATTAGCGTCAGGAAATTCAGGGTGAAGCCAAACGCGTGGAGCGCGATGAAAGTGGAGATCACCGCAATTGGCAAGGTCAGCGCGGTGATGACCGTGCTGCGCCAGGAACGCAGAAACAGAAAGACAATAATGATCGTGAGAATCGCACCTTCGAGGATAGTCGCCTTCACGTTGTTAAGCGAACTCTTGATGTCATCGGCCGTCGAATTGATCAGCTTGATTTCGACGCCATCCGGAAGTCGCTGCTTCAGGTCTTCGATGGCTTTGCCAATGCCGTCGCCGGTTTCGATGACGTTGGCATCCTGCACCTTGAATACGCCGACGCTGATCGAGCGCTTGCCATTGATGCGCGCAATCGAAGTCTCTTCTTGCTGGCCATCGACGACGTCGGCAACCTGGCGAAGATAAACCGGTGCGGCGCCCTGTCTGGTTACGATGATGTTCTCAAAGCCTTTGGGATCTTTGATCTTGCCTTCGACCCGCACCAGCTGCTCGGTGCTGCCGCGCGTAATCGAGCCGGACGGGAAGTCTTGATTGGTCGCTTGAATGGCTGAAATGACCTGATCGACGCCCACGCCATAAGCCTGCATCTGCGAAGGCTTCAGGTAAATGAGCACCTGCCGCACCACGCTGCCGTTGACGTTGACGTTACCGACACCAGGCGCGTTCTGCAGGCGCTTGACGATAATCTGCTCGGTGAGGGTCGAGAGTTCACGCGGCGAGTGTTTGTCAGAGACGATGGCCAGATTTACCACCGGCTGCTGGTCCTGCCAGTCTGCCCGACTAACGAGCGGGTCTTTGGCTTCGCGCGGGAAGCCTGGCCGGATCTGGGCGATCTTGTCGCGCACTTCCTGGGTCGCCGAGGCCATGTCGGTGCTGAGACGGAACTCTGCGTTGAGGAAGCCGATGCCTTCCCGGGTAGTGGCGTAAATCTTCTTTACGCCATTGACGGTATTGAGGACGTTCTCAATCGGCTTGATCAGATCGTTCTCAACTTGCTCCGGCGAAGCGCCCGGATAGGCGACGCTGATAAACACGAAGGGATTGCTGACATTGGGCATCTGTTCGACCGGCAGCCGGTTGTATGAAAAGATGCCAAGAACGAGCAGCGCCACCATGACCATGGTGGCAAAAACGGGCTGGTTGATGCTGGTTTTGGTGATCCACATGATGCTCTCCTAGCTCGCCTTGGCAGCGGTTGCGGGAGGAGCCGCAGGCGTTGCGCCCGGTGACTTGACGATTGCACTGGCACCGGCTTTCAATCCGACCATTCTTGCCGCCACCACTTGCACACCCGCTTCAAGGCCGGTCTTCACTTCCACCAAGCCCGCCTGCGCCTCGCTCACCCCCAGCGTGACGTTCCTCTTGGCAACTTTGCCCGCTTCGAGGGTAAATACATAAGACTGTCCGGCGTCGTCTCGCACAGCGGCGAGCGGCACCACCGCTGAAGGCTGGGTCTTGTCGAGTATCAGCAAACCCTTTGCAAACATGCCACCTTTGAGCGCGCCATCGCGATTGGCAACCGACAAATACAGGGTGATCGAACGTGAACCCGGTTCGGTGATTGGGTTAATGCGTTCAACGCGACCTTCAAAAACACGTTCACCAAAGCCATCAACTTTGAATGTAGCAAGCTGGCCGACCTTTACGCTGGGAATTTCGGATGCCGCTGCTGGCGCCTCGATTTCCATCTTGCCCAAGTCGACGACCGTGAACATCGGGCTATCCGGCCCCACCTTTTCGCCGCCATTTACCATGCGCTTGGCCAAAATCCCGCTAATCGGGGAGCGTATGACGGCATCCTGCCTGGCGTTGCGAGCGAGCTGCACTTGCGCCTCGGCCGAGCGCACTGATGCAGCACTGGCTTCGAGCGTACTGTGGGTGGTGTCGAACGCATTTTGTGAAATGAAATTCTGCTTCAGCAGTTTCAGATTACTCTGGCGATTCTTGTCGGCGATGGACCATCTGGCCTTCGCTTCTTCGAGGGTTGCCACCTGTGCATCGAGTCTGGCGTTGAGATCAGCGGTGTCGATTTGCGCCAATATCTGGCCCTGAGAGACGGTTTCTCCTTCACGCGCCAGCACCTTCTGAACTTCACCGGAGACCTTGGATTTCACGGTCGACTGCAACAAGGGTGACAGCGAACCGGAGAACGGCAACGTCCGGATCAACGATTTTTGTTCCACCGTCGTGATGTCAGCTGGCGCGAACTCCAGCGTGACCTCAATGGGTTTCTTGCCATCGTCTTTTTTGGCAGAGCTGGCGCGCCAAGCGACGAGTGAACCGGCGACGACGGCGACTGAAATAATCGCGAGCGTCAATTTAACCCAGCCCTGCCGTTTATGCAGGCTTGGCGCGTTGGAGGATGTGTTGTTGCGGTTTTTGAATAGCATGTCGGCCTTTTCATAAGTTCCCTCGGACCGGCGCAATGTGCGCCCAGTGAGGACGAATTGCCAATTGGATGCGACGAAATGCGCAAACGGATTTATCGGGCGGAGTCTACGCCGATGAAATGCAGACTAAACCACCTGATCTGAGGTTTGTGATGCCGAAGCCTGTCGGCCGTCAGGCGCTGCGTGTGGAACGCATTAGTGAGGCGACTTTGCAGTCCGGCCATGAGGAATCCTGCTTCGGTCCCAGAGCCGTGCTGACCGGAGCAACAGTTCGCTGGTGGTCGGCGTCGACAGCAATTCCTGGACAGGCTGGCCGAGAAAGCGCAAAGCTGAGAGTAGCAGGCCGCGCACGTCGCCGCTCTCTGCGGAGATGCCGTCGGCCAGAGTTTGCTTCGAGAGTTTTTGCCCCTGTGCGTTAACCGCAACCGGAATGTGCAGGTAGTCCGGTGTCGGCAAGCCCAGCAGTTTTTGCAGGTAAATCTGCCGCGCGGTGGAATCGAGCAAGTCAGCACCGCGCACGACGTGGGTAACGCCTTCTGCAGCATCGTCCACAACGACCGCAAGCTGATAGGTAAAAAGCCCGTCGCGGCGTTTCAACACAAAATCGCCGATTTCCTGTTCGATGCGCTGTTCACTCTGCCCTTGCACCAAGTCGGTAAAGCCAATTTTTTCCGGAGTCGTTCTCAATCGGGTCGCCACGATAGAGGACGTTTCTGCACGATCTACCGCGATGTTCAGATTGCGGCACGTACCCGGATACACCGGTCCTTCGAGCCCCGCAGTGGCCGAATCCGCGATTTCCTTTCGGGAGCAAACGCATGCGTAAGTCAGTCCCAGCGCATTCAGTCTCTGCATTGCGCCTTCATACAAGGGTTTTCGCATACTTTGGGTCTCAACGTCGCCATCCCAAAGCATGCCAAACGCTTGCAGCGACCTCAAAATCTCGGTGGCGTATTCAGCCTTGCAGCGCGTCTCGTCGATGTCCTCGATCCGCACCAGCCATTTACCGCCGTGGGCTTTTGCGTCGAGGTAGCTGGCTAGCGCGGCAACAAGCGAGCCGAAATGCAGCGGGCCGGTCGGCGAGGGAGCGAAGCGGCCTACGTAACTCATAATGTTGCTACTTGACCATAGGAGGGCAGAGCGTGATTTATCGAATTGCAGAACAGGCCGATTGGCAGCGTGCCCAGCACGATGGCGCGTTTGCAAGTGCTGACTTGGCAGCGGAGGGCTTTATCCACTGTTCCGAGCAACATCAGGTTGCGCGAACCGCGAAGAAATATTACGCCGGGAAAACCGCTCTCATCCTGCTGGAAATCGATGACGCCATGTTGGGGGCTGCGCTGGTGCGTGAAGACCTCTCGGGTTCGGGCATGTTCCCGCATGTTTACGCGCCCATTCCGCTTGCTGCAATCATCCGTCATTTCGATTTTGCCGTCGCGCGTGATGGTGGTTTTAGCTTGCCGGCGGGCTTGGGCTGGGCATCGGAGAGCAGTGATTGAATCGTGCCGGGCGCCTGAAACTGCCGGATAAACCAGCGTAGTGCTTTGCCGGTACGGTTGGGCCGCCAGGCAATGACGGTCTCGCCGCCGGGCTTGTTGATTTCGACCTTGAGAACACTGAGACGGCCCGCGCGCGCTTCCTGTTCGGCAATTTGTAGCGGCAGAAAGCCGACACCCAGACCCGCAATGTGCGCCGCAATTTTCGCCGGCATTGAAGGCAGGGTCAGTACGTCCTGACCGGACAGCAGACCGACAGTTCTTACGGGCAGATTTCGCGACGAGTCGGCAACACTGACGGCGCGATATTTGAGTATGGTTGCCTCGCTCAAGGGTTGAGCCTCTTGGCAAATTGGGTGAAACGGCGCGGCCACAAAGGCAAACTGAAGATTACACAGGGGCAAGGTGGCGTATCCCCCGCCGGACGGCGTGTCGCCGGATGCACCGATGACCAAGTCCGCCCGGCCAGTAATCAGCGCATCCCAGTTTCCGCCCAGCACTTCGGTCATGAGCTTGATTCGTGTGCCGGATGCCTCGCCATCGAATGCCGCCAGCAGTGGAAACAGTCGCTCCGGGTTGATGATTGTATCGACGGCGATGCGCAATTCAGTCTCCCAGCCCTTCGCGACTTGCTGAATGCGACATTCGAGATCGGTGGCCGCGCGCAGCAGCAAACGCCCCTCGGATAGCAACTCAAACCCGGCCCCCGTGAGTTTTGCGCGATGCCCGCGCCGGTCGAACAGCATGACATCCAGATCCTGCTCAAGTTGCTGGACCGTATACGTGATCGCCGACGGAACGCGATGCAGTTCAGCAGCCGCTGCCGCGAATGATCCGCCGCGTTCTATCGCATCCAGCACTTGAATTGCGTCGAGTGATAGTCGCATGTTCAAAATATTTGAATAAGATGGACAGAATTATCCGCTTGAATCATCGCCTGGTCCAGCCCAAACTAGCGTCAATACGTGCCAGTACGGCAAATCATGGAGGTCAAAATGATTGAACTAAGAAAGAGCAACGAACGCGGCTACGCCGACCATGGCTGGTTGAAAAGTTTTCACAGCTTTTCGTTCGCCGATTACTACGACACCAAGCACATGGGCTTCGGCCCGCTGCGGGTGATCAACGAGGATCGCGTTGCGGCCGGCATGGGTTTCGGCAAACACGGCCACCGCGACATGGAAATCATCAGCTACGTACTCGATGGCGCGCTGGCGCACGAGGACAGTATGGGCAATGGCTCAGCGATCAAGCCGGGTGACGTGCAGCGAATGAGTGCAGGCACCGGTGTGATGCACAGCGAATTCAATCACTCCAAGACTGGTGCCACGCATTTTCTGCAGATCTGGATCATGCCAAACGTGACTGGCATCGCGCCGTCATACGAAGAGAAGCACTTCGACGCAGCATCCAAGCGCGGCCAATTGCGGTTAATTGGATCTGAAGACGGCCGTGAGGGCTCCGTGGTGATCCATCAGGATGCGCGCCTTTATGCGGGATTGTTTGGCGGTGACGAGGAGGCGGAGATAACGATTGCGCCGGGTCGCCTGTGCTATGTGCACGTCGCGAGCGGCAGCGTATCTGTAAACGGGCAGCCGCTTGCGGCGGGTGACGCCGCAAAACTGACCGACGTACCGTGCATTCGACTCGATAAAGGCGAGGGCGCCGAAGTGTTGGTGTTCGATCTGCCGCAGTGAATACGTCTTTCCAGGAGCGCCATATGAATAGGACATCATTCGCACAGATTATCGATTCCCAATGGGCAAACGTAGGCGACAACCTGAAGGTGCGCCGTGCACTGCCTGCGCCACAAAGAAAATCGCTGGGCCCGTGGGTGTTTCTGGATCACTTCGGTCCGATGCCGACCAATCCGCGCGGGCAGGGTGTACCGCCCCATCCTCATGCGGGCATCGAAACGGTAACGTATCTTCTCGAAGGCGGCATGGCGCATCACGATTCGGCTGGTCACGAAGGCCGTGTCGAGGCGGGTGGTGCGCAATGGATGACGTCCGGACGCGGCATCGTGCACGCCGAGAGGCCGTTCGACCCAGACAGCGCGGACGGCGATCAGTCACCGCCGAATTTCACGTTGCACGGCATGCAACTCTGGACCAGCCTGCCGCGTGCTTTGAAGATGATGCCACCACGGTATCAGCGCATCAGCGCTGCGGATGTTCCTCAAGTGGCGAAGGATGGTGCCACCGTCCGGGTGATCGCCGGCGAGAGCGATGGACTGAAGGGCCCAGCCGATGTACTCATGCCGCTGTTCCTGTGGCATGTGGCGCTGGAGCCGGGCGCGCAGTGGCAGGGGCAATTGCCAGCAGCCATGGAAGCAGGTGTTTATGTGATGATGGGCGAGGTGTCTGTGGATGACAATGAAACGCCGCTGCGCGTCGGTCAGCTTGGCATTGTCGGCGAAAGCGCCAATGCTGCTTCATGGCCGATCGCCATTCGCAATCATGGCGACGCGTTGGCGCATATCATGTTGCTTGGTGGTGCGCCAGCGGAAGGACCGCTGGTCTTTCATGGCCCGTTCGTCATGAATTCATTGGAGCAAATCCGCGCTGCCGAAAAAGCCTACATGACTGGTCAGATGGGTACGCTCGCGGAAGTCTGATTGTTAACCTGCTTAAAACTAACCCTACTGGAAACCAAATGACCCAAGCAAAAATTCTCGCCTTCGCTGGCAGCGCCCGCAAGGAATCGTGGAACCGCAAAGTTCTCAACGTTGCCGTGCAAGGCGCGCGCGAGGCGGGCGCCGAAGTGACGCTGGTGAATCTGGGCGACTACCCCATGCCAATTTACGACGGCGATTGGCACGAGGCCAATGGCGTGCCGGAAAACATGCTCAAGCTTCGTGAGCTAATGATGCCGGCCAATGGCTTGCTCATCGCCAGCCCCGAGTACAACGCGTCCATTACGCCGCTGCTGAAAAACACACTCGACTGGCTATCCCAGTCCGTCGACGGCGCGAGCGGCAGTGCGCCATATGCCAACAAGATTGGCGCCTTGCTCGGCGCGTCCAACGGTGCGTTCGGCACGATCCGGGCGCTTCCGCACGTGTCGTACATTCTGTCGAATTTAGGCGTGTTCATGTTGCCGGTTGTCGCCGTGCCTGGTGTCGCGCAAACGTTTGACGCGACCGGCAATATGACCAACGAGCGTACGCGAAACATGGTGGCCGGACTCGGGGCAAGATTGGCACACACCATTGAAAAGCTGGGCTAATTCCATTTCTCAATCATTACTGCATTAATTTTCGACGCGCATCTTGAACATTATTAATTGTGGGTGAGTCGACGATCACGGTTTGCTCCTGCCCCCGGCAACGGGGGAAGGTAGGGATGGGGGCGATGCTCACTTAGTGTCTCACTCTGGATTCACACCCCCATCCCGGCCCGGCGCAACCCCGCAACGCAGCTTTTTTTCGCGAGCCATAATCGGCGACAAGCGCATGCAGAACTATTTCTGCAACTAAACGGAAATGCAATAAACGCCGCGCCATTGCTATTCGCTATCGGCGGCATAGATAATATTCATTGGTACGCGGCATGGTGTCCGCGCAAACTTCAGTTCTGCATTGGAAACATTGGGGGAATCATGGGAAAGAAAACCGCAAATAGCCTGCCAATCGATTTGGGCATCAGTGAAAAAGATCGCGCAAGAATTGCGCAGGGCCTCTCACATTTGCTGGCAGACACCTATACGCTTTACCTGAAAACGCATAACTTTCACTGGAACGTGAAGGGGCCGATGTTTCAGACTTTGCATCTCATGTTTGAGAGGCAATACACAGAACTCGCGCTCGCCGTTGACCTGATCGCGGAGCGCATTCGCGCGCTGGGCTTTCCCGCGCCGGGTACCTACGGTGAATACGCCAAGCTTTCGTCAATCAAAGAAACCAGTGGTGTACCCGAAGCGACAGAAATGATCCGGTTACTGGTTGAGGGACAAGAGGCCGTCACGCGTACGGCTCGGAAAATGTTCCCGATCGTTGACAAGGCCAGCGACGAACCCACGGCAGATTTGCTCACCCAACGCATGCAGATCCACGAGAAGACGGCATGGATGCTTCGTGCCTTATTGGAAAAATGATATTGAGTTTGTAAGATTCGCCCTCAGCTTGCGACTCAACACTTTCAAACGACAGGAAAATCATGGCCACAATTGAACTCACCAAAGAAAACTTTAGCGCGACGATTGAAAACAATGACGTAGTCGTCGTCGATTTCTGGGCGCCGTGGTGCGGCCCCTGCCGCATGTTCGCGCCTACATTCGAAGCGGTAGCCGAGCAATATCCGAACGTGGTGTTCGCCAAGCTCAATACCGAAGACCAGCAAGAACTGGCCGCATCGTTCAACATCCGCTCGATCCCGACGCTGATGGTATTTCGCCAACAGGTCATTATCTTCACGCAGGCCGGCATGTTGCCGAAGGCGGAGTTCGAACAGGTCGTGCAGAAATCACTTGAGGTTGATATGGTCAAGGTGCATGCGGAGATTGCGGCGCAGGACACGCAGTCGGCGTAAGTTGGGCGCAGTCGCAGCATTCGCTGCGATAAGAATTTCATCGCGTTGCGAGAAATCGAACGCATCGCGAAAGTCGTGCCGCGTTCAGGTTTGCAGCCCTGCTAAACGAGGGAGCGCCCTCTCTCAACCCGGAAAGCTACAATCGCCATCAACATGCAATGGCCCAACACGTAATTGTGGCCCCCTCGTGCTGGGCCAGCAGAGCCGCTGAACCTCAGTCGTCGCGCAACGCGACGATCATAAAAACAGCAACGCTCGCGTCAGCGGGCGCTGGGTGTGCGCTTGTCTTTTTCTAAAGACAGATCAAAACGCAAATCACATCGCAGACGGATGCTTTTGGCCCGGCTTCAAAAACAACCGTGGTACGTCCCCTATTGTTAGGTTTCTTGCCACTCATCGGATTGATAGTTTTTTCCAGTTGCCATCGCGAACTCTTCCGAAAATTGTTTAATTGAAGAAAACATCTTTTCGTCGCCAAACGCCTTTGCAGTGAATCCGAATGCAAGAATACCCCTGTAGAAATAGTTCCAGAGATCTGCGCTGTGTTCAAGATGTCTTTCTGTTCCGCGCATTCCTTGAACATGGAAGCGCGGCGGATTGCCGCCATACATATCCATGATTTGCGGGGAGGCTGCATGAACATAACCCGAGAAGGTTTTGCTAACGGTTCGCGCGGCGTTCAGGTGTTTACTTGATCCCTTAGGTCCGCTAGCCACTCGGTCTATGTATGCACGAATCTTTTTTCTCGGGACCGTAGCGCGCTCTTTTGATGAAACAACGACGTCATTCGGATCAAACTCTTCCTGAAAAAAAGCATCGAGATACGTCTTGTGCAATTCAGTTGAGTCGCCGTATATAACAGAGAAAGATAGAAAAGCTATGTCCTCGGCGATCTCGTCCAGGATTCGCTGCAGCGAAGCCTGCTCTTGGACGAAACCTGCACTCCACAGCAGGTGTGCGGCGTAAAGACCGCTGATTAGGCGAGCTAGCTTCTGCACAAGCGCTTGGTGAACAGACTTCTCTACATAACGAAAAACGAATGAGTCCTTGTAGGGAATTTGCTGAGGAGGGGGAACATGACCGGCGAATATACGTAGGGTGTGCTCCATATTCTTTAGCGCTTGCTTGTAGTGCTCTTGCGGGGCCACTAGAAACCTAACGAATAGCGTTTATCTGTCGCGCCTCGACACGAATCCCAGGCGCGATATTCACCGCGACAGATAAACCCTGTTGGACTAAACCGCCCGCGAGGTGGTCGCTATGGGGATTGTAAACGTCACCGCTGTTGGCGAGTAGCGATTCGATGCGACTTTTGCACGCATTTGACGCCAACGCCGTGTTGAATGCCTGTTGCAACACGCAAACCATGCGGTTTGCTGCGGTGTTGGCCTCACCTTTTGGCGCGTTTGACCGGCAATGGCAAACAGCTTCCCGCAGCGCCCACGCACCGGGCTTGCAGCACGTTGCCGCTGCTGCGCACACGCACCGGGCTTGCAGCACGTTGCCGCTGCTGTGTACACGCAACCACCTGAACCCACACCGCCCGACTCACGGCGGCCCCCGGCAGGCTGGCGTCGCCGCTTGCGCCGGACGGCGCGGATCCAGCAATCGCGTAGACGCAACCAACACTTCCACCACCCACAGGCGTCCACGTTGGCAGGCCGGACACTGGAGAATGTCCTGCTGCGACACGCGCTGAATGAATTCACTGGCAGACTCAGCGGCGACCGGATTGGCGGCTGGCATCTTTAGCGCCACCCGCGCCTGGGCCAACTTGACCCGTTTGGCCGCTGGCGCCAGCAAGCCATAGTGCCGGATACGCTTGATTCCTGTTGGCAGGAGCCTCCTGTCCCTACCTACGCGGGTGGGATCGGCGCGCGGGTCAGCGGAAAGTTCCATGTCTCCAGCATAGACGGGCATGTCCGGTCACTTTTGTCCCAAACGCCCCGCCGAATGGCGTTCTACGTTTTCAACTATTGGAAATCGGGGTGCAGAATGTTGCAATCCGCGAAATTAATCCATTGAAAGGCCGCCATGACCAATCTTGAGAACTGGAGATCCGCTGGCTCGATTTTCGAATGCGAATATGGACCGATATTTACCCGCGCAGAAGGAAGCGGACCGGCGCTACTCTTTATCCACGGCTTCCCGACGGCGTCCTGGGACTGGGCAAAAATCTGGCCTGCATTTACGCCACACTTTCGCTGCCTCACCATGGATATGTTGGGCTTTGGCTTTTCTGCAAAGCCCGGCGACGCGGCGTATTCCATCAGCTTGCAGGCGGACTTGTTCGAAGCATTTTTGCGGCATCACGCCATCGAGCAATATTGCTGCATCGCGCACGACTATGGCGACACCGTCGCGCAGGAACTCCTCGCTCGTCCGGGCAAAGGCTCACCGCGTATGACACGGCTGGTGTTGCTCAATGGCGGCCTGTTCCCGGAAACACACAAGCCGCTGTTGCTGCAGACGCTGTTGGCCGGTCCCTTTGGTCCACTGCTGGCGAGGCTGACGACACGCGGGAAGTTTGCGGCCAACATGCAGCGCATTTGCAAGAAACCGTTGGACGAGCAGGAAATTGACGCGATGTGGACGCTGGTCACGAACAATAGCGGTTTGCGGGTGCTGCCAAAGCTGATTGGATACATGGCCGAGCGCAGGGTGCACAGAACACGCTGGGTTGGTGCCTTGCAGCACAGTGCGGTGCCGATTCGACTGATCGATGGCGTGGACGATCCGATTTCGGGTGCGCATATGGTGGCGCGCTATCGGGAGCTGGTTCCGCATCCGGATGTCATTGAGCTCGTCGGCGTTGGTCACTATCCGCAGTTGGAAGCGCCGGCTGAGGTCGTGAGTGCTGCACTGCCATTTCTGAAGGTTGGCTAGGGTTTTCATAATTTTCGACGTAGATCAAGCATTGGCGGGCCTTCGCAGCCATTATTGCTTCTGTCGCCGCACCAGATGGCGATCCGCGGATTCATAACCTGGCGGCGACCAAAAGCTCACCATCGATGCCAAACCACGAATACCGCACCCGCCAATCAATGCGCAGGTGAAGCTGCCGCACATTTGCGATAATGCGCGCACTTCCCTCTGACGACTGCCACCATGCTTCCATCGCTCCCGCCATTTTCGCCGCTTCGTGACGCTTTCCTCGCCGATGAAACTCATACGCTTGATCAACTGATCCTGATCGCCAAACTCGGCCCAGAGGAAAACAAGCGTGCGACCGCAACGGCGCGAGCACTGGTCGAGTCGGTGCGTGCGCGCCAGCAGAAGCACTCGGGCATGCAATCGTTCCTGACGCAATACGACCTTTCCTCGCAGGAAGGCGTGTTGCTGATGTGTGTGGCGGAAGCGCTCCTGCGTATTCCGGATGCGGCGACTGCGGACAAGCTGATCAAGGACAAATTTTCGCAAGGCGACTGGAAAAAACATCTGGGCGCTTCGGATTCCTTGCTGGTAAATGCAGGAACCTGGGGCATGATGCTCACCGGAAAATTGGTCGCGCCAACGTCCGACAGTTTTGCCGATGTGGGGGGATGGTTGACGCGGATGGCGGCGAAGGCTGGTGAGCCTATCGTTCGCGCTTCATTGCGTCAGGGCATGAAGTTAATGGCGGAGCAATTCGTTATGGGCCGCAATATCGCGGACGCTTTGCAGCGCGCAGACTCTATTGATCAGGCCAAGTATCGCCATTCCTACGACATGCTTGGTGAAGCCGCGATGACCGCGCACGATGCCGAGCGCTATTTCATTGCCTATAAGGATGCGATCAAGGCGATTTCTGCGGCAGTGAAGCCCGGCCAAAGTGTGTTCGAGGCGCCCGGCATTTCGGTGAAGCTGTCCGCGTTGCATCCACGCTATGAGCTTGCCCACAAGGATCGCGTGATGCAGGAGCTATTGCCCAAGGTGATGGCACTCGCCGAAATGGCGCGCGATGGCGGCATCGGTTTGACGCTGGATGCGGAAGAAACCGAGCGGCTGGAGCTTTCCCTTGAGCTGTTCGCGGCCGTGTATGGCGATGCGCGATTCGCAGGCTATGAGGGTATTGGCCTTGCAGTACAGGCCTATCAAAAGCGCGCGAGCCACGTCATCGACTGGCTGATCGCACTTTCGGCCAAACACGGCCGGCGCATGATGACCCGGTTGGTCAAAGGGGCCTATTGGGACACTGAGATCAAGCGTGCGCAGATGCAGGGTTTCAGTGGTTACCCGGTGTTTACGCGCAAAGCGAATACGGATGTGTCCTACCTCGCTTGTGCTGCAAAAATGCTGGCGCGGCCGGATGTATTCTTCTGCCAGTTTGCCACGCACAACGCACATACGGTCGCGACCATTCTTGAACGCTCGGGCAACGCGGAGGGCAAAAAACATTTCGAGTTTCAGCGCCTGCATGGCATGGGCATGGAGCTATACGAAGAGGTGCTGGCCACTCACAAGGCCGCGTGCCGCGTGTACGCACCCGTCGGCACGCACGAAGACTTGCTTCCCTATCTGGTGCGCCGCCTGCTCGAAAACGGCGCCAACTCGTCGTTCGTCAATCGCATCGCTGACCCGGATGTTTCCATTGAAGATGTCATCAATGATCCCGTTGCCGCCTGTGAGGCGAATCCGCAGAAGGCCAATGCGAAACTGCCATTGCCAACAAATTTGTTCCTCGCAGCCGACGTGAGCCGTGTGAATTCCACCGGCTTCAGCTTTGCAGACGTCGCCGCTACGGAAGCTTTGTATTCAGCGATGGCTGCCACGATTCAACGGTGCGACTTCGTCGCCAAGCCTTTGATTGCGGGCGATTCAATGCGAGGTGCGCCCATCGATGCATTGAGCCCCACGACGCTGGCCAAGATCGGCGTCGTTGAGGAGGCTGACGAACAGCTGCTGGATTTGGCGCTGGACATTACCTCCAAATGGCCGGGGCTGGCCGGTGCGCAGCGGGCCGGGATACTTGAACGTGCGGCGGATTTATTGGAAGAGCGGCACGCGTTTTTTATGGCGCTGTGTGTACGTGAAGCGGGCAAGACCTTGCCTGATGCCTTGGGCGAAGTCAGAGAGGCAGTCGATTTTTGCCGCTACTACGCCGCACTCGCACGCGAGCAGTTTGCGACTCCACATGTTCTGCCCGGGCCGACTGGCGAAAGTAACGAGCTGTCTTTGCACGGACGTGGCGTATTTGCCGCGATTTCGCCATGGAATTTTCCGCTCGCTATTTTTCTGGGGCAGATCGCTGCAGCCTTTGCGGCAGGCAATGCCGTGATCGCCAAACCGGCGGAACAAACGCCGATCATCGCGTTTGAGGCCGTGAAGCTGCTTCTCGAAGCTGGCATGCCCAAGGATGCCATCGCGCTATTGCCGGGGCGCGGCGAGATCATCGGCGCCAAGCTGGTGGTTGACAGCCGAATCGCTGGCGTTGCGTTTACGGGCGGCACGTCCACCGCGCAGGCGATCAATCGCAGTCTGGCCAATCGCCCCGGTCCGATCATTCCGTTTATCGCTGAAACCGGCGGCCTGAACGCGATGATCGCTGATTCGTCTGCGTTGCCGGAGCAGGTCGTCAATGATGTGGTGGCGTCGGCATTCAACAGTGCCGGGCAGCGCTGCTCGGCGTTGCGGATTTTGTGTGTGCAGAAAGATATTTTCCCGCGTTTGGCCACATTGCTTGAGGGTGCCATGCAGGAATTGCGGCTGGGCGACCCGGCGAGGCTGGATACGGACATCGGTCCGGTGATTGACCGGGATGCCTTTGAGATGCTGGTGGCGCATCGCGAACGCATGGCGCAGACGTTCAAGTCCATCGGTCAAACCCAGCTTCCGCGCGACATTCCGGCAGGTCATTTCTTTGCCCCTTGTGCCTTTGAGATCCCGGCGTTCGATGCCATCAAGAGCGAAGTATTCGGGCCGGTTCTGCATGTGTTCGCATTTGAGGCTGATCAAATGATGGATGTCGTTGATGCGATCAATGCCAGCGGTTATGGATTGACGCTGGGAATTCATTCACGCATCGAGGAAACCATACGTGCCATTCGCGCCCGCGCACGCGTCGGCAATGTTTACGTTAACCGCAACCAGATCGGTGCGGTGGTTGGTGTGCAGCCGTTCGGCGGCGAGGGTTTGAGCGGTACCGGGCCAAAAGCGGGCGGTCCGCATTATCTTTTCCGTTTCGCCTCTGAACGTACTTTCACCGTCAATACCGCAGCGGCGGGCGGCAATGCGGCTTTGATCGCGAGTTCGGAGTGAAATAGCGCGGGATTGGCCGCGTCATACGTCTATGATGTGAAGGTTGTCCATCTAACAAGCAGAGGGTATATCGGATGCAAAGTCTGACGCGTGGTATCTGTGTTTGTCTCTTGCTTGTATCGGCGGGCTGCGCGCAACTCATCACGCCATACCCATCCCCACCGGGGCTGAACATACCGTTTTCTGCGGTGCAGCCGTTTTCGCTGACCGCAGTTGGTGAAAGCGTGCCACCCACTTGGGAGCCTTGGGTGCTTTCGCGTTTTCTGGCGAAAACCAAATACCAAATCATCGATCTTGAGGGCGAGCGCGTGCTGGCAGCGGATGCAAATGTGTCGGCGTCAGGCCTGCTGCAACCGCTTGCACTGATTGCCGCTGACTACCCGACACTTCAATGGCGCTGGAGAGTGCCGCAGTTGATTGCCGAGGCCAACAACGCCAGCCGCACTGGCGACGATTCACCGGTGCGGATCATCGTGGCTTTTGACGGCGATAAATCGAAGTTTGATTTCGAGGACAGCGCGCTGGCGGAAACCGTCAAACTATTCAGCGGGCGTGAAATGCCCTACGCGACCATCCAGTACATTTGGGAGAACAAGCTACCCAAAGAAACTGTAATCGACCATTCCAAAACCTCGCGGGCGAAAATGCTGGTGGTGGAATCCGGCCCGGAGCGGCTAGGACAGTGGATTAATTTTCGGCGGAACGTAAAACAGGATTTCGAGCGACTCTTTGGTGAACCACCCGGTTCGATCATTTTCGTCGGTGTGATGACCGACTCGAACGCGACTGGTTCGCACACCAGTGCTTACTACGGGGACATCCGGTTTTTGCGGGAAGAGTAGGCGAAAAATTCGAAGATCGCCATTTGGCGAGCCACTCAGCGCATAAGTGGCTGAAAACCGTCGCCAACAGTGGTTCTATATCTTTTTCATTCCCGGCGGCGCGACCGTGCCTGAAAGCACCACAAGCATCGGTTTGCCCTCGGCTTTCCAGAAGTCCACCGCGTCCTGAAACAATTCCACCACTGTTTCCAGTTGGCTCTCGTGGTGGCTGGCGAATGCGTCGGTGTGATCGAAGTAAATCAGATAACCCTCAGCTTCGACCCAGTCCATGTCTGTGAGGCAATCGTAGAACGCATCCCAGTTGTTGCCGAAGTGCGAAGGAAACTTCATTGCGACCGCAGCATGGTTGAGAAACTGCTCTTTCTTTTCTATCTTCTGGCCTTCCAGATGAAAGAAAGCCATTGCTTTCGTGCGTGCAAGCTTGCTCAATTCCGCCACACTTGCATGGGTCTTGGACCAATACACGCCGCGTGGCTGGTCGCTTGCCAAGATATTTTTGAGTTCCGGCGAGGCCATTGCATTACTCCTTGATCTTCTTGAATGAAGCGTAGTGGTCGTCAGTGTAGTAGCAGGGTTCGAGTACTTGCGGCTGCTGTTTCACCGGCGCGCCGCCGCAGACGATGCGTCTTGCGCCGCGATCGCGGGCATGTGGCGTTTTCACGGTGAACTCACGATAAAAGCCACGCGACTCTTTCGGCAGGATGCGCTCGCGATTGGAAAAAATGGAGCCGTCCTTCGCATAGGGATAGGGGCCGCCCTTGCGGATCAGCGCCAACGTCTCACGCGCTTCCTTGGGCAGCGTCGATGCTGCGGCCAGCGGAAAATTCGCTGTTGGGCGCGTCGCGTCCAGTGCGCGTGCAAGACCGGCATTCCCAAGCACGCCAATAGCGACGCAGAAGCACAATATTGATCGCAAATCACTTTTCAAATTTGCCGCCGATTTTGAGATGAGCGCATCACACGATTTTCTTGTGCGGACAATGCGGTTTGATGCAGTCGGCATACAGGTAGAGTGAATGGTCGTGGATATTAAAGCCGCGATCTTTGGCGACCTTCTGTTGACGTCTTTCAATTTCGGCATCAAAGAACTCTTCAACGCGGCCGCACTGCATGCACACCAGGTGATCGTGATGGCTACCTTCGTTCAACTCGAAAACCGCCTTGCCGCCTTCGAAATGGTGGCGCACCAACAGGCCGGCTTGCTCAAATTGCGTTAGCACCCGATACACAGTGGCCAGACCGATTTCGGCGTTTTCATTCAGCAGTAATTTGTAAACATCCTCAGCAGACATATGGCGCTGCGCGGAATTTTGAAACAAGTCCAGCACTTTCAAGCGCGGGAAGGTGGCTTTGAGGCCCATGTTTCGCAGTTCTTTTGATTCGGACATAACGATCCCGCAGGTAAGTTGTCCTTATCATAAGCTGTTTTTGTCAATGTCGGCGGCGGGTGATGCACCGCGATGGCGTGGGCGCGGTCAGCTATAATGCGATGTTGATTTGCTTTGAAAGTTTGACATGACCATCACCCGTTTTGTTGTCTACATTGCCATTGGTGCTGCGGCGATTTCGATGTCTGGCTGCGCCGGTTTTGGTGTGCATCGCATCGATATTCAGCAGGGGAATCTGGTCACGCAGCAGCAGCTCGCCAAAGTCAAAACAGGCATGAGCAAGCTCGACGTCCGCACCACGCTGGGCACGCCGCTGTTGCAGGATGTATTCAACGGTAACCGCTGGGATTACTACTTCAGCCTTGATCAAGGCACCAAGTACGGACCCTTCGGGCGCGACAAACAAGGCTTCAAAGTGACGATCATGTTTGAAAATGACAAGGTCGCCAAGATCGATGGTAAGGGTTCTGAGATCGAGATCCTGACGGGCGGCGGTGAGAGGCGCCAGTTGCCCAATACGTTACCGCCAGGCGCACCGCCGCCTAAAGAGAAATAGGCAACTCGGTATTCCGATGACGCAGTCGGCGAAGATGCGGCTGGCCATCGCCGGTGTGGGTGGGCGCATGGGCCGGGCGCTGTTAGAGGCGGCGGCAGCGATGCCAGAGGCTAGTATCTGCGGCGCGCTGGAACATGCCGCCAGTCCGCTTTTGCATACCGATGCCGGACAACTCAGCAGTAATTCCGTCGGCATTGTCGTCACTAGTGATCCGGACGTAGCGCTTGCGTCTGCGGATGTGCTGATCGATTTCACCAGACCCGAAGGCACCCTCAAGCACATTGCTGTTTGCCGCAGACTCGGTGTGAATATGGTGATCGGCACGACCGGCTTCACCGCGGAAGAGAAAACACAGATCGAATCAGCGGCCAAGGATATCGCCATTGTTTTCGCCCCCAACATGAGTGTTGGCGTCAACGTCATGCTGAAACTCATCGCGATGGCGGCCGCAGCACTGCACGAGCAATACGATATCGAGATCATCGAGACACATCACAAGCTGAAAGTGGATGCGCCTTCAGGCACCGCGCTGCAGTTGGGTGAGGTTGCGGCGCAAGCGATGGGCAAAGCGCTGAACGAAATCGCCGTCTTCGACCGCCACGGCGTAACTGGCGAGCGCAAGGTCGGGACGATCGGTTTTACTGCCATCCGTTGTGGCGACATCATCGGCGATCACACCGTCATGTTCGCAGGTGCGGGTGAGCGGATCGAAATTAGTCACAAGTCGTCCTCGCGAACGAACTACGCGCAGGGCGCAATGCGTGCGGCGAGTTTTTTGGCGACAAAGAAGTCGGGGCTCTACGATATGTCTGACGTGCTTGGGCTACGCTAGAAAATGCAGCGGCAGGCGGTTTGCCCAAAAGCGTGCCGTCAGGTAAAATAGCGTCTTAATCGCGAAGACTTTTAGTCAAAGAACGCGGGAAAGTGCCGACACCGGTCTTTCCCGTTTTTTATGTCCGTCGCCCAAGCATTTTTCCTCAGCTTTTCTCCGGAGTTCACGTGCATTCCCCCGCCCCTTTTGCCACCCACCTTCAACCTGCTGTGCTTGTGCTGGCCGACGGCTCGGTGCTCAAGGGCGCATCAATCGGCGCTGATGGTCACAGCGCCGGTGAGGTGGTATTCAACACGGCAATGACCGGATACCAGGAAATCCTCACGGACCCGTCCTACGAGGGACAGATCGTCACGCTGACCTATCCACACATTGGCAATACCGGTGCCAATGCGGAGGATGTCGAGTCTGACAAGTGCTATGCGGCCGGATTGATTATTCGCGATCTGCCCACACTCGCCTCCAACTGGCGCATGCAAGAGACGTTGCCCGCCTACTTGAAGCGGAATGGCGTGGTTTCGATTGCCAACATCGATACGCGCAGACTGACCCGCCTGATTCGTGAAAAGGGTGCACAAAACGGCTGCATTCTGACGGGTTCCCACACCGCTGCCGCCATTTCCAGCGCGCTGGCGTTTGCGAAGGGCGCGCCAAACATGTCCGGACTGGATTTGGCCAAAGTGGTGAGCTGCAAACAATCCTATGTTTGGAATACGTCAATCTGGGCGCTCGGTGTTGGCTATGGCAAGCTGGAAAATCCGAAATTCCATGTGGTTGCGTTTGATTACGGTATCAAACACAACATCCTTCGCATGCTGGCTGAACGTGGCTGCCGGATCACCGTCTTGCCCGCGCAGGCAACGGCAGACACCGCGCTGGCGCTGAAGCCAGACGGTGTATTCCTGTCCAACGGTCCCGGCGACCCGGAACCTTGCGATTACGCGATTACCGCCATCCAGGAAATTATCGCCAAAGACATTCCTGTTTTCGGCATTTGCCTGGGCCACCAGCTGCTGGCGCTGGCATCTGGCGCGAAGACAATGAAAATGAAGTTCGGCCATCACGGTGCCAATCATCCTGTGCAGGACCTCGATACGAAGAAGGTCTACATTACCAGCCAGAACCACGGGTTTGCTGCTGACGAAAGCACACTGCCAGCAAATGTGCGCGTGACGCACAAGTCGCTGTTTGATGACACCTGCCAAGGCATCGAGCGGACCGACAAGCAGGCGTTCAGTTTTCAGGGGCATCCTGAGGCAAGCCCAGGACCGCATGAAGTTGGCTATTTGTTTGATCGCTTTGTCAACATGATGGCGGCAGCACGTGGCTAACAAGCTCACAGCCAGACAAGCATTGGTCGAATACGAGATCGTCGTATCGAAGATTGCGGTCTTGCGTGGCCAACGTGTGATGTTCTCGCAGGATCTTGCAATTCTCTACGGTGTCGAGACCAGAGTTTTGATCCAGGCAGTACAGCGAAACATCGATCGGTTTCCTCAAGATTTCCTTTTTCAGCTTAACGATCAAGAGTTTACAAACTTGAAGTCACAAATTGTGACTTCAAGTTGGGGTGGAATTCGCAAGCTGCCGTATGCTTTTTCGGAGCAGGGCGTAGCGATGCTGTCCAGTGTCTTGCGCAGTCCTCGCGCCGTCGCCGTCAACATCGAAATCATGCGCGCATTCGTGCTGATGCGCGCGCTGATCGAGAGCAACACAGTACTGGCGAAGAAGATCGCAGCCCTTGAAAGCAAATACGACAAGCAATTCGCAAAAGTGTTTCAAGCAATCTATGACTTGATGGATAACAGCGAAAAGAAACCTAAACGCAAGATCGGCTTCGTGTAGACCATGCCAAAACGCAGCGACATCAAATCCATCCTCATCATCGGCTCAGGCCCGATTGTCATCGGCCAGGCTTGTGAGTTCGACTATTCGGGTGCGCAAGCCTGCAAGGCATTGCGCGACGAAGGTTTCAAAGTCATCCTGATCAACTCCAATCCGGCAACGATCATGACCGACCCGGAAATGGCGGACGTGACCTATATCGAGCCGATTACCTGGAAGATCGTCGAGAAGATTATCGAGAAGGAGCGCCCCGACGCGCTGTTGCCGACGATGGGCGGACAGACTGCGCTCAATTGCGCGCTGGATCTCGCCAAACATGGCGTGCTGGAAAAGTACGGCGTGGAGATGATTGGTGCATCCAAAGAAGCCATCGACATGGCCGAGGACCGCGAAAAATTCAAGCAGGCAATGACCCGAATCGGGCTTGGCTCCGCACGCTCCATGATTGCCCATTCGATGGAAGAAGCTTTGCAGGTACAGGCCGCTATCGGCTTTCCGGCCATCATTCGCCCAAGCTTCACCATGGGCGGGTCCGGCGGCGGCATTGCCTACAACCGCGATGAGTTTGTCGAGATCTGCGAACGCGGCCTTGAAGCCTCACCCACGAAAGAATTGCTGATCGAAGAATCGCTGCTCGGCTGGAAAGAGTTCGAGATGGAAGTCGTTCGTGACAAGAACGATAACTGCATCATCATTTGTGCTATCGAAAACCTGGATCCGATGGGTGTGCACACGGGCGACTCGATCACCGTTGCCCCCGCACAGACGCTCACCGACAAGGAATATCAGATCATGCGTAACGCCTCGATCGCGGTGTTGCGTGAGATCGGCGTTGAAACCGGTGGATCGAATGTGCAGTTTGCGGTGAATCCGAAAGATGGCCGCATGCTGGTGATCGAGATGAATCCGCGCGTTTCGCGTTCGTCTGCGTTGGCATCAAAAGCGACGGGTTTCCCGATTGCCAAGATCGCGGCCAAGCTGGCGGTGGGCTACACGCTCGATGAATTGAAGAACGACATCACCGGCGGTGCGACACCCGCGTCGTTTGAGCCGTCTATTGACTATGTCGTCACCAAAGTGCCGCGCTTTGCATTCGAGAAATTTCCGCAGGCGGATGACCGCCTGACGACGCAGATGAAGAGTGTTGGCGAAGTCATGGCTATCGGCCGCAATTTTCAAGAGTCGCTGCAGAAAGCGCTACGCGGTCTGGAGACTGGCGTCGATGGGTTTAATCTTAAGACTGTTGACCCGGAAAAGATTGGCGACGAGTTGGCCTATCCGCGCGGCGAGCGGCTGTGGTATGTGGCGGATGCGTTCGGCATCGGCATGTCGGTCGAGGAACTTCACGGCTACACGAAAATAGATCCGTGGTTTCTTGCGCAGATCAAGGAACTCGTTGACCGCGAACTCGCGATTGAAAAGAGATCGCTGGAAGATTTTGGTGCCGAGGAGCTGCGCGAAATCAAGCGCATGGGTTTCTCGGATCGCCGATTGGCGCACCTTTTGAAGCGAAAAGAGGCTGAAGTCCGCGCCAGGCGCCATTCTTTTAATATTCGTCCTGTGTACAAACGCGTCGATACCTGTGCGGCCGAATTCGCGACGTCCACCGCTTACATGTATTCGAGCTACGACGAAGAGTGTGAATCCAGACCCACCGACAACAAGAAAATCATGATCCTCGGTGGCGGACCAAACCGCATCGGCCAGGGCATCGAATTCGATTATTGCTGCGTGCATGCGGCTTTGGCATTGCGCGAAGATGGCTATGAAACCATCATGGTCAACTGCAATCCGGAAACAGTTTCGACCGATTACGACACCAGCGACCGGCTGTATTTTGAGCCGCTAACGCTTGAAGACGTGCTGGAAATCGTCGACAAGGAAAAGCCGATTGGCGTCATCGTGCAGTTCGGCGGACAGACGCCGCTGAAGCTGGCACGTGCACTGGAAGCCGATGGCGTGCCGATTATCGGCACCACGCCGGACATGATCGACATGGCTGAAGATCGCGAGCGTTTCCAGAAATTGATTCACGATCTGGGACTGCTGCAGCCACCCAACCGCACCGCACGCACCAATGAGGAAGCCATCATCAAGGCGCGCGAAATCGGCTATCCGCTGGTGGTACGTCCCAGCTACGTGCTCGGTGGCCGCGCCATGGAAATCATCCACGTTGAATCCGATCTTGAGCGCTACATGCGCGAGGCCGTGAAAGTATCGAACGATTCACCGGTACTGCTGGATCGTTTCCTGAACGACGCCATCGAGGTGGATGTCGATGCAGTGAGCGATGGCGTCGAGGTTATGATCGGCGGCATCATGGAGCACATCGAGCAGGCGGGTGTGCATTCTGGCGATTCGGCTTGCTCGCTGCCACCGTTCTCTCTTTCGGCCGAGCTACAGGATGAATTGCGCAAGCAGACCGTGGCGATGGCCAAGGGCCTCAATGTTGTTGGCCTGATGAATGTGCAATTCGCGATACAGGAGCATGACGGCGTGTCGAAAGTGTACGTGCTGGAAGTAAACCCGCGCGCATCGCGTACCGTGCCGTTTGTCTCCAAGGCGATAGCCTTGCCGCTGGCCAAAATCGCCGCACGCTGCATGGCCGGGCGTTCGTTGAAAGATCAAGGTATCAAAGGCGAAGTCATTCCACCGTATTACTCGGTGAAAGAAGCCGTGTTCCCATTCATCAAATTCCCGGGCGTGGATACCATCCTTGGTCCGGAGATGAAATCGACGGGTGAAGCGATGGGCGTTGGCCTGACTTTCGCCGAGGCGTTTGTGAAATCGCAGATGGGCGCCGGCGTGAAATTGCCGGTCACCGGCTCTAACGCCGGCAAGGCATTTTTGAGTGTGCGCAATGCGGACAAACCCAAAATTATCGAGATCGCCAAGACTTTGCAGACGTTGGGCTTCGGTCTGGTGGCCACCAAGGGAACAGCGGCGTTTTTAGCGAAAGAAGGCATCGACGTCACCTTCGTGAACAAGGTTCTTGAAGGCCGCCCGCATATTGTCGACCTGGTGAAGAACCGCGAGATTTCACTCATCATCAACACCGTCGAAGAAGATAAGCGTTCCATTCGCGACTCCTGGTCCATCCGCAACGCTGCCCTGACCGGGCGCATCACCTATTACACGACCATCTCCGGCGCGCGCGCGGCGTGCCTGGGCATGCAACATCTGGCGGAACTGAAGGTCTACGATTTACAATCATTGCATCGCTCGCTCGCTGCGCAGATTTAGTAAGTTGCTGCGCAGGCGCGCAGTAATGAACGCCGTTATTTTCTAAAAGGTTGAACAATGACTAGTCTTGCCAAAGTCCCATTGACCGTCGTTGGCGCAGAAGCGCTAAAGGCCGAACTCCAACGCCTGAAGCACAAAGATCGTCCCGATGTCATACGCGCCATCTCGGAAGCGCGCGCGCAAGGCGACCTTTCGGAGAACGCTGAATACGATGCGGCCAAGGAAAAACAGAGCTTTGTCGAAGGTCGCATCCTCGATATTGAAGGAAAGCTTTCAAACGCACAGATCATCAACATCGCATTGTTGGACGTTGACGGCCGTGTCGTTTTTGGGGTGACTGTCGACCTTGAGGAGACCGAAACAGGCGAAAAAGTATGCTATCAAATTGTCGGCGAAGACGAAGCGGATTTGAAGCTAGGCAAGATTTCATTTACGTCGCCAATCGCACGTGCACTGATCGGTAAATCCGCGGGCGACGTCGCAGAAGTGCGCGCACCGGGCGGTACCAGGGAATTCGAAATAGTCGACGTGCGGTATATTTGACTATGCCTGCGTATTTCGACGTACAACGCCATTTGACGGGCATCTTCAATCGAAATGCCACTCTATGCCGCGCCAATGCTAGTGGTTTCTAATTTTTACGAGACCAATCCCACCCGCACTGTGCATACATCACAGGTTTAGCTGGCGCGTAACTTACGCGCGCCCAAAATGAGGCACTACGCACCGGATCGTCAGGCCGGCGAAAACAGTTGCGCTTGCCAGCGCCGACAGCAGCACCGAATTACCCGCATAAAAAATTGACGTACGCGGAGCTTCGCGTCGATCAATCCCTATTCAACGCAGTTGACAGCTTCAACGTAGTTGAAAATTGCCGGTGCCGAACAGCCCCAGCAAGCCGATGACAATCAGATACAAGGCAACAATGTAGTTGAGCAACTTGGGCATGATCAAAATGAGAATGCCGGCTATAAGGGAAATCAGTGGACCAATACTCAAATGCAAATTCATGTCGGTTCCTTTAACGTTGACAATACCTATTGATCGGGAACGATGAATAGAGACATCATCGATTGTTGTTCACGTGCACCCGTTTGTTGCGTCAGGGGGAGCTTGACGGCGCGGCGGTAACCGTTAACCCCACGGCGTCATAGTCACCGGATCACAGTCTCGGCACAATGCCCTCACGTTCAACAACACGGAGAGGCAAATGAGCAAACGAGCATCAGGGTCAGTTGGAGCGCAGCGGG
>Ga0163144_10001935_pt1 | contig 48312 bp, 35 predicted proteins | sample OliLak19BULKMAT1_FD_123175 | JGI IMG/M metagenome (GOLD analysis project Ga0163144, IMG submission 123175) | Freshwater microbial mat bacterial communities from Lake Vanda, McMurdo Dry Valleys, Antarctica - Oligotrophic Lake LV.19.BULKMAT1 | ecosystem: Environmental > Aquatic > Freshwater >... | reverse complement strand
CGAGAACCGACCGGCGTTGCTCGAGCTGCTCACCTATCGTTTCCGCGGCCACAGCATGTCCGATCCGGGCAAGTACCGGACCAAGGACGAGGTCGACCAGTGGCGTGGCCGAGATCCGCTGCACCGCTGTGAGCAGGAGCTGCGCTCGGGCGGCCTCAGCGACGAGCAGATCACGGCGATCGACGACGAGATCATCGCCGAGATGGACGCGGCGGCGCAGTTCGCCGATGAGTCGCCGCTGCCGGAGCCGGCGCATCGCTTCCGCCACAACCTCGTGGAGGATGTCTGACATGGCGACCCTGCAGATCCGTGAGGCACTCCGCGCGGCCATCGACGAGGAGATGGCCCGCGACGAACGCGTATTCGTGATGGGCGAAGAGGTCGGCCACTACGACGGCGCCTACAAGGTGACCGAGGGCCTGCTCAAGAAGTACGGCGAGCGCCGCGTCGTCGACACGCCGATCGCCGAGGCGGGCTTCGCCGGCGTCGGCGTCGGTGCAGCGATGGCGGGCCTGCGCCCGATCATCGAGTTCATGACGTTCAACTTCTCGGCCGTCGCGTTCGATCAGATCCTCAACAACGCGGCGAAGCTGCGCCAGTTGACCGCCGGGCAGTTCACGCTGCCGATCGTGTTCCGCGGCCCGAACGGTGCGGCGCACATGCTGAGCTCGACGCACAGCCAGGCGTTCGAGAGCTTCTACTGCGGCTTCCCGGGTGTGAAGGTGGTGTCGGTCGCGACGCCGTACGACGCCAAGGGTCTGCTCAAGAGCTCGATCCGCGACGACAACCCGATCATCTTCTTCGAGAGCGAGATCATGTACGCCAACAAGGGCGAGGTGCCCGACGAGGAGTACCTGATCCCGATCGGCAAGGCCGACACCAAGCGGCCGCTGTCCGGCACCGGGCAGGGCATCACCGTGATCACGTGGGGGCAGGGCGTCGCGGTCGCGCTCGCGGCCGCCGAGCTCGCCCAGCCCGAGGGGCTCGATTGCGAGGTCATCGATCTGCGGACGCTGCGTCCGCTCGACGACGACGCGGTGCTCGACAGCGTGCGTCGGACGAACCGCGTCGTGCTCGTCTATCACGGGTGGCCCTACGGCGGCACCGGTGCCGAGGTCAGCGATCGGATCCAACGACTCGCGTTCGATCACCTCGATGCGCCGGTGCTGCGCGTGTGCTACGAGGACGTCAACATGCCCTACGCCGAGAACCTCGAGCAGCTCGTGCTGCCCAGCCCCGAGCGCGCGCTCGAAGCGATCCGCGAAGTCGCGTACCGCAAGGTTTGAGTCATGGCTACGATCGTTTCGCTTCCGCGCCTGTCCGACACCATGGAAGAGGGTGTGATCGCCAAGTGGCACATCAAGCTCGGCGACACCGTCAAGCGAGGGCAGCTCATCGCCGAGATCGAGACCGACAAGGCGACGATGGAGTTCGAGTCGTTCGACGCCGGCGTCGTGCTCGAGCTGACCGCTGCCGAGGGGCAGACGCTGAAGATCGGCTCGCCGATCGCGGTGTTCGGCAAGACGGGTGAGGATCCGAAGTCGGCGAAGCCCAGTGGCGCGCCTGCTGTAGCGCCCGCTGCTGCTCCGGCGGCGGCTGCTCCGGCGGCTGCTGCTCCGGCGGCTGCTGCTCCGGCGGCGGCTGCTCCCGCCGCGGCTGCTCCGGCTGCCGATGCTGCGCCTGCACCGGCGGCCGCGCCGGCGCCCGTGTCGACGTCGAACGGCGAGCGGATCGCCGCGTCACCGCTCGCGCGTCGGATGGCCCGCGAAGCCGGGCTCGCGCTTGCGCAGATCCAAGGCTCGGGTCCGCACGGTCGCGTGGTGAAGACCGACGTCGAGCGGGCCGCGTCCGGCTCGACCGCGCGAGGCGCTGCGCCAGCGCCGGCGGGCGACACGGTCATGGAGCTGTCGCAGATGCGCAAGGCGATCGCCCGGCGCATGGCCCAGGCGAACACCGAGATCCCGCATTTTTATCTGACGATCGTCATCGCGATGGATCGCGTCGCGGCGATGCGCGAGGAGCTGACGGCCGCGGAGATCAAGGTCTCGTTCAACGACTTCGTCGTGCTCGGCTGCGCGAAGGCACTGCGTGCGCACCCGGAGGTCAACGCGTTCTGGAACGGCACGACGATCGTGCGCCGCGGTGACGTGCACATCGGCATCGCCGTCGCGCTCGAGGAGGGCCTCGTGGTGCCGGTCGTGCGCAACACCGACACGCTCAGCCTGTCGCGCATCGCCGAGACAGCGCGCGACCTCGGCACGCGCGCGAAGGGCAAGCAGCTCGACCCGAGCTCGCTGTCCGGCTCGACGTTCACGGTGTCGAACCTAGGCATGTTCGGCATCGAGGCGTTTGCTGCGGTCGTGAATCCGGGCGAAGGGGCGATCCTCGCTGTCGGTGGCATCGCCGACGAAGCAGTGGTCGTGGACGGCAAGCTCACGATCGGCAAGCGGATGCGCGTGACGCTGTCCTGCGATCACCGCGTCATGGACGGGGCCCAGGGCGCGAAGTTCCTCGCGACGCTCGAGGGCATGCTCGAGCACCCGATGCGCCTGCTCGCGTAGCCCGCCGGCTTTCTTGCACGGGCCGGCCAGGCCTTGGCGCCCAAACACACGAGCGTGTAAGCTCATGTGTAAGATGGCCACGAACCTCGCGATCGACGACGAGCTGCTCGCGGAGGCGCTACGGGTCAGTGGTCTGCGTACGAAGAAGGCACGGTGACCGAGGCGCTTCGTGAGTACATCCAGCGCCGGAAACATGCGCGAATCCTCGAGCTGTTCGGAACGGTCGACTACGACCCTACCTACGATCACAAGCGGCAGCGAGCGCGCAAGTGAGGGTTCTGGTCGACACGTCGGTCTGGTCGCTGGCACTGCGGCGCAAGGCGAGTGTCGTCACTCCGGAGGTCACGGAGCTGCACGAGCTCCGTCGCGGTGACGCCAGACTCGATCAGAACCGGTTCCACAGGTACTGGTTCGTGATCTCGTGGTGGAACTGCACCTCGGCGCGCTTGATGAGCGACCCGAGTGCCTTCGGGCATCGCTCGGCCGATGCGAGCTTCACCTCGGAGTACCGGGCCTGCACGCCCTCGCCGAGCATCTCCGCGATCATGCGGCTGCCCTTGAAGAGGCGCAGCGCGTCGTGGATGTTGTCGGGCAAAAATCGGGTGCGCGAGCGCTTGTTCGGATCCGGATCCGACTGCGGACCCTCGAGCCCGGTGCGGAGCAGCGAGTACACCGCCATGAACGGGTTCGCGTCCGGTGCGACCGAGCGCACCTCGATGCGGGCCGATCGCTCGTTGCCGATTGGGATGCGCACCATCGAGCCGCGATCGCTGGCCGAGGCCTTGATCTGGTTCGGCGCCTCGTAGTGTGGATCGAGCCGGCGGTACGCGTTGACGCTCGCGTTGAGCACGAGGCAGAGATCGCTCGCGCTGTTGAGCAGGCGGTCGACGAAATCCCAGCCCGACGCCGAGAGGCCGCTCTCGCCGTCGATGTCCCAGAACGTGTTCTTGCCGCCGACCGACAGCGAGATGTTCGTGTGCATGCCGCTGCCGTTCACGCCGGTGACCGGCTTCGGCAAAAAGCACGCTGTCATGCCGAGGTTCTGCGCGACCTGACGGCACAGCAGCTTGTACAGCAGCACCTGATCCGCAGCAACGACCGCCTCGGCGTAGCTGTAGTTCATCTCGAACTGCGACGGCGCAACCTCGGGGTGGTCCTTCTCGTTCGCAAAACCCATCGCGCGCTGCGCCTCGGCGGCGGCGTCGATGAAGCGGCGCAGATCGTCGCCGGGCAGCGAGTGGTAGTAGCCGCCGGTCGAGATGAACTCGAACGCGTTCTTCTCCGGATAGTGCTGCTCCGCGTCGCGGCCGCGGAAGAGGAAGCCCTCGATCTCCATCGCGACGTTCGCGGTCATCTGCTGCTTCGTGAACAGATCCGCGGTGTACGCCTTGAGTCGCGCGCGGAGATCCGCGGAGTACGGCGAGCCGTCCTGCCCGAGCACGTCGGCGAACACGAGCACCTTGCCGGGCCCGAACACGTCGGCGGGCATCCACCAGAACGCGGGCCAGTCGATCGACAGGCGCAGGTCGGACTCGTGCTGCGCCGAGAATCCACGGATCGACGAGCCGTCGAACGTGAGGTTGTCGGCAGAGCGCAGCAGGAACTTCTTGTCGTAGTCGAGCATGTGCAGTCGACCCTCGAGGTCGGCGAAGCACACGGTCACGGCCTTGATCCGCTTCTCGTCGGTGAGATATTTGACCCGCTGCTCGCGGACCTTGTCGACCGGCACGCGCTCGAGCCGCTGCTGCTTCGCCTCCAGGTTCATCTCCTCGAGCTGCTCGTAGCGGATCTCGAGGAAGTCGCGGAGGCTGGTGCGGTCGGTGTGTCCTTCGACGTTGGCCATGGACGCTATATGGCGCGTCAGTTAGCCTTAGTGCAAGCGCTTTTAGTTTAAAATAAACGACCGCAAGCCAAAGAGACTCACCTCAGGCCCAGTAGAGGATTGCGCCCGTCACGGCGAGGTACGCGACGCAGATGCCGATGAAGACCGGGTCCTTCAGCATCTCCTCGGTGGGGCTCTCGGCATCGTGCCGCGTCGTCGCGAGGTGCGTGAAGCGGGCGATCCCCAGCAGCGGAAACGGCACCGTCCAGATGAGGGCCGCCGTGCCGAACGTCGCGATCGTGCCCTCGCTGCGGGTGTACAGCGCGTACACGACGACGACGAGCGCCGCGAGCACCATCATGATGAGTCGTAGGCTCCGCAGATCGTAGCTCGCGAGCGCGGCGCGCTGCTTGTCCGCCTCTTCGCTGCCCGCGAGCTCGTGCGCACGCTTGCCGAAGCCGAGGAACATCGCGAGAAAGAACGTGCACGCGAGCAGCCAGTGCGATGCGGTGACCTCGGTCGCAAAGGCGCCGGCGAGCACGCGCAGGATGAAGAACGTCGCGATCGACAGCACGTCGAGATAGGCGATCTTCTTCAGCCGGAAGCTGTACGCGATGTTCAGCACGAAGTACGTCGTGAGCACGGCGGCGTACTGCGGCGAAAGCAGGAACGCAGCGGCGGCGCACGCGGGCACCGCGACGAGGAGGAACGTCTTCGCGACGCCGATCGGCAGCTTGCCGGATGCGATCGGTCGGGTGCGCTTGCGCGGATGGAGTCGATCTTGCGGTGCGTCGACGATGTCGTTGAGCACGTAGACGCAGCCGGAGATCAGGCAGAACAGCGCGACACCGGCGAGCGTTCTCACCACTGCCACCTGGTCGAACAGACGCAATGCGAAGAACAGCGGGACGGCGACGAACAGATTCTTGACCCACTGGCGCGGACGCAGGGTCTTGATAAGCGCAACAATCACGGTAGCCCCGGGAATATGGCATGCGCAGGGCCGTAGCGCACGTCCGCCGCGACCGGCTCATTTTCGCGTATGCCTTCGACTGTCCGATGCGCTGGCCGATGCGAACGCTCTGGGTCTACGCGGCGCCCGCCGAGGGCACAGTGCTCGGTCAGGGCGTGTCCGCGCTCCATCTCGGCGTCGGCAAGGCGGCGGCTGCGTCGACGCTCACGGCTGCACTCGGCACGCGCAGCGTCACGCTCGTCGTTGCGTTCGGCGTGTGTGGGGCGCATCGCGGTGCCCAGCTCGGAATCGGCAGCACGTGCGTCGTCGCGCAGGAGTCGTTCGTCGACGAGGGCGTCGAGCATCCCGGGGGATTTCTCGATCTCGCGGCGCTCGGTCTCGGTGATGCCACGCCGATCCCCGCCGACCCCGCCGGTGTGCGGGTGGCCGCGGACCTGCTCGATGCGGCGGTCGTCGCCGGTGGCACGGTGTCGACGTGCTCGGGGACCGATGCGCTCGCACGTGCGCGCGCGGCCCGCTGTCCCGCGGTGATCGAGACGATGGAGGGCGCAGCGATCGCGCTGGTGTGCGCGCGCATGGGCGTGCCCTGGGTCGGGGTGCGCACGGTCAGCAACTTCACCGGGGATCGGGATCGCGCGCAGTGGGATCTGCCCCGCGCGCTCGCCGAGCTCGGCGTCGCGTGCACGCGCCTGCGCGATGCGGGATGGTGACCGCGATGACGCTGCGCCTCGGGTTCTCGAGCTGTCCGAACGACACGTTCATGTTCGACGCGCTCGTGCACGGGCGCATCGACGGGGCGCCGGCAGTGACGCCCGTGATCGAGGACATCGAGGCGCTCAACGATCGCGCGTGCGGGGACGTGGAGGGTGAGCGGCTCGACGTGACGAAGCTGAGCGTTGGTGCGCTGCCCGAGGCGATCGATCGCTACGCGGTGCTCGCGACGGGTGCGGCGCTCGGTCGGGGGTGTGGGCCGCTGGTGGTGCGGCGGCGTGATCGTGATGATCTCGGTGAGCTGCGGGCGCTGCGGGAGCGTACGGTCGCGGTGCCGGGGCTGCGCACGACGGCGTGGCGGCTGTTGCAGGCGTTCGCGCCCGAGGTGCGACCGATCGCGATGCGCTTCGATCGCGTGATGCCGGCGGTCGCGGCCGGGGAAGTCGATGCAGGGCTCGTGATCCACGAGGGGCGGTTCACGTTCGCGGAGCATGGTCTCGCGTGCATCGCGGATCTCGGCGAGCTGTGGGAGGCGGACACGGGATTGCCGGTGCCGCTCGGCGTGATCACGGCGCGTCGATCGCTCGTGGAGACGGGCGCGATCGAGTCCGCGATCGGAGCCTCGGTCGCGGCCGCGTTCGCGGATCCGTCGCGCAGTCGCGCGTGGGTGAAGTCGCTCGCGCAGGAGCTCGCGGACGACGTGATCGAGCGGCACATCGCGCTGTACGTGAACGCGTCGAGCCGCGGTCTGATGGAGGAGGATCGGCGCGCGATCGAGACGCTGCTGCGGCGCTGCGGCTGTACGGCGTCGCCGTGGCGCCGAGCCCAGGCCTAGCTCGCGGACTCGTTCTGGGATCTGGGCAGGGCGCGGCCCTCCCGATCGATGACGGTCCAGAACTCCGGCCAGCGCGGGATCTCGACGAGCGTCGCGACGACCTCGTCGAAGTTGTGTGGGTAGATGCGCTTCACGTACTTCACGATTGCGTCGGACGACGGCGACTCGACGAAGTGGGGCTCGAGCGGCGGGAACTCGTAGCGGTACTTCTTCATGGGGCTAGACCGAAGCCGGATCCCACAGCACCTCGGGCTCGCCGAGCGTGTGCGTGAGCGATCGCGAGAGCACGAACAGGTAGTCGGACAGTCGGTTCACGTAGTGCATCGCCGCGGGGCGCACGGGCTCGAGTCGCGACAGCGCGACCAACTCGCGCTCGGCCCGACGACACACGGTGCGCGCGAGGTGGGCGACGGCTGCAACGGCACCGCCACCGGGGAGGATGAAGCTGCGCAGTGGTTCCAGCGCATCGTTGTGCGCGTCGATCTCTCTCTCGAGCCGGTCGACGTGGCGATCATGCACCGCGAGCTTCGGCGTCTCGCCCTCGGGCATCGGCGTCGCCAGCTCGGCGCCGAGGTTGAACAGCTCCTGCTGGATCGCGCCGAGCTCGGCGTCGACGCGCGCGGCGTAGCCCGGGTGCGAGGCAGGTGCAGCGCTGCGCGCGAGCTCGGTGCGGAGCATACCGATCACGCAGTTCGTCTCGTCGATGTCACCGTAGCTGCGGATGCGCTGGTGGTCCTTGCCGACGCGATCGCCGGTCGCGAGCATCGTGCCGCCATCGTCGCCCGAGCGCGTGTAGACCTTGGAGATGTAGACCATGGCGGGCCCACCATAGGTCGGCCCGGGCGCGCCGATCCACCCGCACTTTTCAGGGCGGCGCTGCGGGCAGCGCCACCGCTGCGGGCTTCGCCACCGCTGCGGGCTGCGCCACCGCTGCGGGCTGCGCCACCGCTGCGGGCTTCGCCACTGCTGCGGGCGGCGCCACCGCTGCGGGCGGCGCTATCGGCTCATCGAGTGGCGCGGGCTCGAGCGGGATCGCGTCGGCCGCCTCCCGGGCCGGTGCGTCGGCGGCCGGCGCCGGCGTGGGCACGGGAGGCTCCACGCTCGGCGCGGCGGCGCGGCCGTCGGACGCACGGGGCTCGGGACGATCGTTGTGCGGACGACGGCGTGCGGTCGCGGGCCGCGATGTCGTCGGCTCCGGCGTATCGCCGACGACGCGGATCACCACGGGTTCCTCGTCGTCGACCACGACGACGTCGTCGCTCGTCGCTGCAACCGCCGTCGCGCGCGGTGCCACAGCCGACTGCGATCCATCCGCCGGTACGATCGACGACCCTCGGACTGCATCCCTCGGCTCTGCCGTCGCGCCCATCACTGCGACGCCCGACGCGGCAGCCGCGAGGCCGAGCCCACCGAGCCACGCCGCAGCACGTGCCCACCGCCTCCGCGGCTTCACAGCCCGAGCCGACGCCGCGGGCGCGACGACCATCGGAATCGTCTCTTGCCCGAGGTCGAAGCGCTCGGTGATCTCGTGCTCCGTCACGCGCTCGACCATGCGCAGCGCGCCTTGCACCGTCGGCACCGTCGGCACGGATCCCGTCGTCGCTCGCACGACGCGATGCGGACCCGTCACGTCCTCGAACGCGAGGACCATCGAGCTCTCCGACCGCACCCGCGGCTTGTCATCGAGCTCCGCGGCGATGCGCGCGATCGCGACCTCGGCCGAGTAGTCGACGCGCATCGCGAACAGGCGCTGCCGCGGCGACCGATGCCGCGCGAACGCGGACTTGATCTCCCGCATGCGACCGGCGTCGAGGCTCTCACTGCGCAGCACGACGAACAGCCGCGAGTGCGGATCGCTGAGCGCTTCCAAGAGCGGCGCGTCGTCGTACTCGACGCCCGTCACGACCTCGGGTGCAAGACCGCGCGACCGCGCGGCATGCACCCACTTCACGAGCGCGAGGTCGTCCTCCTCGGCGCACAACAGTACGAAGGACGTCTTCGACACGGTGGAAGAGAAGAGCAGTGTCCGTGCCAAGCCGCGCCGCCGCCAAACTGTAGTCACGGGCACCGATCGGTGCCACGCGCGGCGCAATACTTCGCAAAGCCGGGGGGCGCGAGCCCGCGACGCGAGGGCTCGCTGCGACAGCGTGCCGGACGTACACCGGTGCCAACGCTTGCGATGATCCGCGCGCGTCGTCGGCGATGAAGGACTCGCAGCCCGATCCACTCGCATGACTTCGAGTCGGGTGACGACGAGGCGGCGCGCGGACGAGGTCCATCTGCGCCACGAGGCAGCCGCGGCAACCCGTGCGGTCGAGTGACGGGCGGCGACCCAAACCTCTAGGGCTCACTTGCCGAGCGCGCGGAGCATCGTCTGACCGATGTCCGACGGTGTGTCCGCGATGTGCACGCCAGCTTCGCGCAGCGCGGCGAGCTTCGCCGACGCGGTGCCCTTGCCGCCCGAGATGATCGCGCCCGCATGGCCCATGCGCTTGCCGGGTGGTGCGGTCGTGCCCGCGATGAAGCCGACGACGGGCTTGCTCACGTGGGCCTTGATGTATGCGGCGCCGTCTTCCTCGGCGCTGCCGCCGATCTCGCCGATCATCACGATGCCTTCGGTCGCCGGGTCGGCGTTGAACAGCTCGAGACAGTCGACGAAGTTGGTGCCGTTGACCGGATCGCCACCGATGCCGATCGCGGTGGTCTGACCGAGGCCGAGCGAGGTGAGCTGGTGCACCGCCTCGTACGTCAGCGTGCCGGAGCGCGACACGACACCGATCTTGCCGGGCTTGTGGATGTAGCCCGGCATGATGCCGATGCGGCACTGCTCGGGCGTGATGATGCCCGGGCAGTTCGGTCCGATGAGCCGGGTCTTGCTGCCCTGCAGCGCGCGCTTGACCGCGATCATGTCTGCCACCGGGATGCCCTCGGTGATGCACACCACGAGCGCGATGCCGGCGTCGGCCGCCTCGAGGATTGCGTCGGCCGCGAGCGGCGGCGGCACGAAGATGACGGACGCGTTCGCGCCGGTCTCCTTCACTGCCTCGGCGACGGTGTCGAACACCGGCACCTTCTCGAGGACCTTCTCGCCGCCTTTGCCGGGCGTGACGCCGCCGACGACTGCGGTGCCGTAGGCGAGCGATTGTTCGGCGTGGAACATGCCGGTCTTGCCGGTGATGCCCTGCACGATCAGACGGGTGTTGCGATCGACCAAGACGCTCATTTCGCCAGCTCCACGATCTTGCTCGCCGCGTCGCGGAGCGACGAAGCAGTGGTGACGCTCAGCCCGCTGCTATCGAGCATTTTCTTGCCGAGCTCGACGTTGGTACCCTCGAGGCGCACGACCAGCGGCACCTTCAGGCCGACCTCTTTGATCGCCGTGATGACGCCGTCGGCGATCGTGTCGCACTTCATGATGCCGCCGAAGATGTTCACGAGGATGCCCCTGCAGTGGGGATCCTTTGTGATGATCTTGAACGCGGCGGTGACCTTCTCGGCCGTCGCGCCGCCGCCGACGTCGAGGAAGTTCGCCGGCTCGGCGCCGAAGTACTTGATGATGTCCATGGTCGCCATCGCCAGGCCGGCGCCGTTGACCATGCACCCGATCGTACCGTCGAGCTTGATGTAGCTGAGGTCGTAGTTCTTCGCCTCGAGCTCCGACGGATCTTCTTCGGTCGGATCGCGCAGCGTCTCGATGTCGGGGTGACGATAGAGCGCGTTGTCGTCGAAGCTGACCTTCGCGTCGAGCGCGAGCACGTCGCCGGCCTTGGTGATGACGAGCGGGTTGATCTCGAGCATCGCGCAGTCGAGCCGGTCGTACGCGACGGCGAGCTTCTTGAGGAACCCACCGGCCTTCTTCGCGATGTCGCCGGCGAGGCCCATGCCGTACGCGAGCTTGCGGGCCTGGTAGCCCTGCAGGCCCACCGCTGGGTCGATGGTCTCGCGCAGGATCTTCTCGGGGTGGTGCTCGGCGACCTCCTCGATGTCCATGCCGCCCTCGGTCGACGCCATGACGACGTTGCGCCCGGTCACGCGATCGAGCGTGATCGCCAGATACAGCTCGCGCTCGATCTGCATGCCCTGCTCGATGAGCAGTCGCTGCACGCGCTTGCCCTCGGCGCCGGTCTGGATCGTGACCAGCGTGCTGCCGAGCATCTTGCCCGCGACGTCTTCCGCCGCGTCCGCACTCTTGACGACCTTCACGCCGCCGAGATCCGGGTGCTCCTTGAAGCGGCCTTTACCGCGGCCGCCGGCGTGGATCTGCGACTTCACGACGACGACATCGTTGCCGGTCTGCGCGATGAGCTCGGCCGCGGCTGCCCGCGCCTCGCTCGGCGAGAACGCGACGCGCGACAGCGGCACGGGCACGCCCGCTTTGCGCAACAGCTCCTTGCCTTGGTACTCGTGGATCTTCATCGAGTGATCCCATCAGGCCCGGAGGGCCGTGAAGATGGCTTTCCGTAAGGGAGCAGCGCGACGACGTCGCGGACCGCCTGCGCGGAGACCTCGAGCATCGCCTTCTCCTTGTCGCCGAGCTTCATCTCGATGATTTTCTCGACGCCGTTCTTGCCGATCACACACGGCACCCCGACGTATAGGTCCTTGTAGCCGTACTGACCGGTGAGGTACGCGGCGCACGGCAGCACGCGCTTTTTGTCGCGCACGATCGACTCGACCATCGCGATCGAGGACGCGGCGGGCGCGTAGTAGCCGGAGTAGCCGAGCAGGCCGACGATCTCGCCGCCACCGGCGCGCGTGCGGGCGATGATCGAGTCGATGGTGTCCTGCGGCAGCAGCTCGGTGATCGGGATGCCCGCGATCGACGTGTGCGACGGTACCGGCACCATCGTATCGCCGTGGCCACCCAGCACCATGCCGTGCACGTCCTCGACGCTGACGCCGAGCGCCTGCGCGATGAAGTACTTGTAGCGCGCGGTGTCGAGCACGCCGGCCATGCCGATGACGCGCTCGGTCGGGAAGCCCGACTCGGCGAGCATCACGTGGCACATCGCGTCGAGCGGGTTGCTGACGCAGATGAGCACGGCCTCGGGCGACAGCTTCGCGCACTGCCGCGTCACCTCGCCGACGATCTGGCGGTTGGTCTCGACCAGCTCGTCGCGGCTCGTGAACTTGCCCGTGGTCGGGTCCTTCTTGCGCGGCACGCCGGCCGTGATCACGACGACGTCGGAGCCCGCGGTCTTCTCGTAGTCGTTCGCGCCGATGATGTCGCAATCGAAGTCGAACACCGGCGAGGCTTCTGCGAGATCGAGTGCCTTGCCCTGCGGCAGACCCTCTTTGATGTCGACGAGGACGACGTCGCCGAGGTGCTTGCCGACGGCCCAGTGTGCACAGGTGGCCCCGACGTTTCCGGCTCCGACGATGGTGATCTTGTTGCGGCGTGGCATGGTGTTTCTCCGTTGCGCGCGGGCGATTGCGGCGCGCGGCAGTTGGCTCTGCGCGCCTCGTATATCACGCCGGCGACGGACAATGCCGTGGTACGCTCTCGTCTCGTTCGGGGGCTGCGGCGGCGCGCTGTTCGCGTGTGAGAACGCAGACGAGTGCGACGGTGACGGGGAAGATCGCAGCGGTGTGGGGCGTGCTCGGCGTCGTCGGGTTGCTGACGCAGGCGCTCGTTCGGCTCGGACCGCGCGCGATCGAGGCCGTGCGCATGGACCTCGAAGTGCAGCACTGGATCGTGCTCGGCGTGTGGGTCACGTTCATGGCCCATGCCGAGGGCTATAAGGGCTTCCATCGGCGGTTCTCGCCGCGCGTGGTCGCGCGCGCGCAGACGCTCGTCGCGTCGCGATCCGTGCTCCATCGCCTCCTCGCGCCGGCGTACTGCATGTCGCTCTTGCACGCATCGCGGCACGGGCTCGTCGTCGCGTGGTGCGTCGTCGTCGGCATCGTCGGGCTCGTTGCGATCGTGTCGACGATGTCGCAGCCGTGGCGCGGCATCGTCGATGCCGGCGTCGTCGTCGGGCTCGGCATCGGCCTGCTGAGTATCGTGCTGCACGCGGTGCGTGCGATGGGCGGCACACCGCCGCCCATCGCTCCCGATCTACCGCAGGCCTAGGCCGGCGGTGTCAGCAGGCTCCACGGAAACATCCCGCAGCCCGCGTTCACCGGATCGGCCGGATCCGCATCGGGGGAGCGCAGGGCATCTGCGGGCGCTGCCTCTCCGAATGCCGACTGACAGTAGTAGAGGTCCGCGTCGACGTATGTCCATTCGTACTTCGTCCACGTCTCGTCGCCGTCGTCCTGGGCGATGATGTACCGCTCGGCGTTGTCGTACTCGGTGATCGTGTACGTGAACGTATCGGGGGCGAACGTCGTCGCCCACTGCTCGTCGGAGATGACGTGCTCGCCACCGAAGCCGTCCGTCCACTCGCCGATGATCTCGAGGCCGACGGGCTCGGTCGTCGAGGTATCGCCGCTGTCGAGGCCGGTGCTGTCGGTCGTCGGATCGTCGGTGGTCGGCTCGTCGGTGGTCGACGTGCCGGGATCCTCGGTCGTCGACGTCGACGGATCCTCGGTCGTCGACATCGACATCGACGTCGACGGATCCGTTTCGGTGGACGTCGTCGCGTTGGTCGTCGTGTCGTCGTTCTCGTCACCGGCGGGGCAGCCCGTCGCGACGATCGAGGTGAGAACAAGGCGCGCGGCACGCTGGCCGCGAAGGTGAATGATCATGAGAAGACGGCTCCTGTCGCCCGATCGCGCGCGGGCGCTGCAGTGCTCGTCCCCGGGCCATGGCTGGCCGCCGATCTGGAGGATTCCAGATTTCCGCCGGCCATCCGCGAGCCGGGGACGATGAACCCGCACCCGTCGCGAAGGCGGGGGCGGCACCGTCGGCAGGTCTTCGGACTTGCAGGCGACCTACTGCTCGCGGCTTCCCGGGGTGACCCCAGTGCCTCCCACTTGCCCCACTTGCGTGGGTGGGTAGCGACGTTCGTTCCTGCTCACCGCTGCGGGACAGTCGCGGATTCGCACCGCGTTCCCCTCTTGCCCCACCGCATCTCGCCAGTGGACCGTCGGCGGCGCGACTATCGCGTGCGCCGACGCGAGGTGTCAAGCCATCTGAAAGCGAGTGTCAGCTTCAGTCCGCGACCCAGTGGAACGGCGCGAGGTTCGCCTGGGTTGACCACCGGGCTACCGGCGTGTCACCAGTGCCGCGCGAGGTGAAAACAGTTTTCAATTTCGCTGCGGTGCTCCTGTTCGGTGGATGCATCGATCTCGGCGCTGGGCCTCCCGAAGGTGGATCGGCCGGCGATGAGTCGTCGCCGTGGTGCAGCGACTGCGCGGCTCATGCTCTCTCGGGTGACGTGCGGCTGTTCGTGAACGGCCGCTTCACGAGCCCGCAAGCGCTGTATCAGAGCAACCTCCCGAGTGACGACGACGGCGAGTACCTCGGCTCGACGATCTACATCTACGATCCAGATGCGACCTGCGACGACGGCACCACGGCGTGTCGGCTCGCGGTGCTGCTGCACGTCGACTGGCGCGCCGCAGCCGAGCGCGCGTGTGCGGAGCTCGGCGTCGACGTCGGCGGCGTCGATTTCCGCATGACAGCCGCGCAGATCGTCGCGCCGTCGTCGACGTCGTGGACGCCCGGTGGTCCCGCGCTGCTCGAGGTCAACGTGTCACCGGCGCTGCATGTCCACGCGTTGCCGACGGTCGGCACATCGCGGCCGGTGTACGACGCGTTCGTCGCGTACTGCGTGCAGCAGCCCGGCGCGCCGCCGCCGTGCGCGATCGTCCGTGCAGGGCGAGGTGCATGACGGGCGTGTGGGCAGCCGCGGGCCTGTGGCTCGGGTTCGCCGCAGCGGCAGCGGGTGACGGCGCGGCGCTGCGATCGTGGTGCGCGAAGGAGGGACCGATCGAGCAGCTCTCCGTCGCGGTGCTCGTCGCGTCGGCGATCGCATGGGCGATCGTCGTGCGTCGCACATGGCGACCCGTCGACAGGTGGGCGGCAGTGATGCTCGTGTTCACCCTGTTCGTCGTCGGTGAGGAGCTCGACTGGGGTGCGGTGCTCGGTGCGAGCGCTGTCGGCGAAGCACTGCGCGGCACGGTCGGCCATCGCAACCTGCACAATTTTGGCGGTGGACACGGGTATCTCGTGTTCGCGATCGTGCCGGCGGTCGCGGTCGTCGCTGCGTGGCGTCCCAGTGACCACGTCGGTGCCCCGGGCCGGGCCGATGCGCTCGCGCTCGTCGTCGCGGCGGTGCCCACGATCGCGTCGGCGCTGGTCTTGCCGACGTGGGCCGACGAGCTCGACGAGTTCGGCGAGCTGGTCGTCTACGTCGCGCTCTTCGGGTGGTCGCTCGGCGCGGTGGCGCGGGCGAGGGGATTGTCGAGCCAGACATAGCGGTACTCCGACGAGCGGTCGTCGATGCGCATGCGCAACAGTGCCTTCGCGCGGATCCGCGGCGCGAACAGGCGCGCACGATCGCGTGCGACCGCGTCCGCCAGCGAAGAGTCGGACGACCACTCGTGCAGACGGGCGTCGACCACGTCGCCGATGCGGCGCCAGCCGAGCGCCTCGTCGTATCCGCAGTGTGCGACGAGCTCGCGCAGCAGCGTCGAGAGGTGAGCGTGCACCAACGCATGCGCGAGCTTGTCGCTCGCCTCGTCCTCGTCGTCGGTCACGATGAACGACCCCGGCTCGAACGCGAGCGCGTGGCCGGCTCGCTCGAGCCGCGGGCGATGAATCCGGACCCCGCCGAGATCGCGGACGACGAAGCCGCGGATGCGACCGTCATCCAAGCGCACGATCGTGTTCTGCATGTGGGGCTCGAGCGCGATGCCGTGTGCGGTCCACAGCCGCAGGAGCGGCGGCACGAGCCGCGTCGAGTACGCGATGACCAACGCGTCCGCCTGCTGCGTCGAGCTGCCGGGGAATCCCGCGACCAGCCGCTGCAGGTACGGCTCGTCGTTCTCGTCGCGCTCGCCGATCGCCGCACAGACGATGCTCGAAGGGTCGAGCACCGAGGCATCGCGCACGATCACACCGATCTGCCGCGCCTCGGCTCCGAACGTCGCGGGCGCGAGACCTGCGGAGGCGACCTCGCGCATGATCGACAGCGCGCCGACCGTCAGCGGGTCGCGGGCCCGGATGCGCTCGAGCAGCGCGCTCACGACCGTCGCGTTCGCGACGCTCATCGGCGACACGGTCCGCCGTGCGCTCGTCGTCAGCACGTCGAGCGCGAGCTTGACGTGAATGCCGTGCCCATCGAGCGCGACGGTACGCAGGCTCGCAAGGCTTCGACCGACAATCGCGGGCGCATCGACCCGTCGCATCAAGGCGCGAAGCGGTGCGCCGATCCGGGACCACTGCGCACGCAGGATCGGCAGGCGCACGCCACCCTCGGCGAGGACCACACCCGCAGCAGCGAGCGCGTCGTCGTCACCCATCCTGCGCACCGACCCCAGCGGCAGCTCGACGCTGTCGATCATCGCGCGCGCGCACAGCTCGGGCGCGAGCCGGACGTTATCGGCCCACCCGAGGCCCATGCGCGTCTTCACCATCGGATGCCACGGGTGTCCGCGCGTGACGAAGTGCTCGGCGTCGCTTCGTCGCGGATCGTCGTCCGCGAGTCGAGTCGTTCGCAACGCCCGCACGCGCGAGGCGAGCTCCGCGAGCACGAGGCGCGCGCGCCCGTCGTCGAGCTCGGCAGCGATGCGCAATGTCGTCGCAGCATCGCAGCCCAGCGCGACCGCGATCCGCGACCAGTGATCGAGCGGGTCGCCGAGCGCGATGCCACGGCGCGGAGCATGCAGCCCGAGCGCGTGCGTCTGCGCCAGCGGAACGACGACGCCCGCGACCTCGAGCTCGTCCGCGCGCAGCGTCGCATCGCACAGCTCCTCGCGCGCGGCTGCGAGCAACAGTCGTCCGGCAATCTCGTCGTTCGCGGCGCGCCATAGCGCGCGCACGTCGACCTCACCCAGGTCCCACCGCCGTGCGAGCAGGGCGACTCCTCGCGCCGACCGCCGCTCGGACGCGCTGGAATCGATGCTCACGAGCCTCGCCAGGTCAGCCCGCCGCGAGCTCGAAGCCGACGAGACACCGCGTGCCCAGGACCTCGCCGGACTTGAATCGCGGCACGATCAGTGTTCGCGCACGATTGTGGAACGCAGCGCCGAGCGCCTGCAGCTCCGCCTCGTTCATCTTCGCGGCCGGGCAGCTCGTGCCGCCCCACGCGTAGATCGCGACCTTGTTGGTGTGGCGCACCGAGATGCTGCCGTGCACGCTCGCGAAGTCGTCGCCACCGGGGTTGTTGATCGCGAGTCGCACGACCCGCCCCTGCGCACCGCTCTCGTCCGCGAGCGCTGAGCTGGGCAACAGCACACCACCGACCAGAGCGACCAGCGCGAGCCGAGCCCAACCCACACTACGGGTTGGTCGCGCACGCACGGTTCGAGACGGACCTTGGGTTTCGGGGGCCGACATCGTGTTCACCGCCGACCAGTCTCGCACCAAACCTCGCCCACGTGTCGCGGCCCGTTGCGGCTTTTTTGGAGCACACCACCCCGGTTGCTAGCCTGGTGCGAACCATGCCGCACCTGGGTCCATCGCGCATCGACGCGTGGCGTCGCATCGTCGTCCTCACGATGCTCGCCTCCGGCTGTGCGCATGCGCAGGCCGTCCCGATGGAGCCGGTCTCGCAGGACGAGATGACGGCGTTGCGTCGCGACAACGCCGCATTGCGTCGACACATCGCCGACCTCGAAGATCGTGTCGTTCGACTCGAGCACGGCTCGGGCATGGGTGGGGCGGAGGATCGTGATCTTCCGGTCGTGCGCCTCGCGCCGCCGAAGCGCGCCGCGTCGAAGGTTCGAGCCGAAGAAGACGATGCGCCGAGGGTGCCGCTCCGAAAGTCGCGCAGCCGCACGCTCGGCGACCTGCCGAACTCCGCGTCGCCGCCAGAGAGCTGGAGCGACGACGATGCTGGCTTCGCCGAGTCCGACGCGGGCCAGGGTCCCCCTGGCGCGAGCTCGTTGCCGTCGGGCAAGGGCGCGGGCCAGGGCAGCGCAGGTCAATCATCGTATCGACTCGTCGGCGATCATCTCGTCGAGATGACGAAGAAGAACGCGCCCAAGCGGCCCGATCGCCCGGCGCGCGACGCCGAAGGCAACGCGATCCTCACCGAGTACGAGACTGCGATGGCGCTGTACAAAGCCGGCGAGGTCGCTGGAGCCGAGCGAGCATTCGAGCTGTTCGCACGCGAGCACATCAAGCACGACTACGCCGACAACGCGCTCTACTGGAAGGGCGAAGCGGCCTATGATCAGCAGCACTTCGATGAAGCGCTGCAAGCGTTCACCGAGGTGGTCGAGCGCTATGGCGGTGGCAACAAGGCGCCCGACGCTCTGCTGAAGATTGGCCTGTGCTATGGTCGACTGGGCGACGCTGCGAATGCGCGCGACGTGCTGACCGGCTTGGTCGACGCCTACCCCGATACGCGTGCCAGCGATCTTGCGCGCGCGCGGCTCGCCGAGCCCGAGGGCTGAAGGATCCGATGCCACGCACCGCACTCGCCCTGCTCCCGATCTCCGTTGCCCTCGGCCTGTCGCTGTTCGTCGACGTCGCGAAGGCGGCGCCCGACGACGGTGACGCGGCGCCCGACGGCCCGCCGCCGAGCAACAACTACTCTCCGCGTCAGGGTGTCGACAACGCGATGGATCGACGCTCGTCCGCGATCGATGCCGCGCTCGGTACACCGCCCGCGACGTCGCGCGACGATCCGAACGCGACCGACGATCCCAGCTACTCCTCGCGGCGTGGCAACGGCACTGCTGACAAGGCCTACGGCAGCACCGCGCGTTCGCTCGGTACCACCGGCGAGGCCATCGACGGCTACGACATCTACGACACGCCGCAAGACGACGACGACGGCTACGCCGATCAGATCCCCGACGTGCACATCGTGCAGCGCGGCGACACGCTGTGGGACATCTCGAGCTACTACATGCGTGACTCGTATGCGTGGCCGCGGCTGTGGTCGTGGAACGAGCACGTCACCAACGCGCACTGGATCTTCCCCGGCGATCGCATTCGGCTGTACGACCCGCGCTTCGGTCCGCGCGGCGACGATGTTCCCGACTTCCGTTACAGCAAGACTCGCGTGCCCGACGGCGCGCGGTTCGAGACGCTGGTGCTCAATCAGTTCGCGTTCGTCGACGCGGCCGAGTTCGACACCTCGATGAAGATCGTCGGCGGTGGCGAAGCGAACGTGATGATGGCGACGCTCGACACGGTCTACATGAAGTACGACCGCGCGCGCCCGCCGATCCGGGGTGAGCGCCTCGTCGTCTACGCGCCGCAGGAGAAGGTCTACGACCTCAAGGACAAGAAGATCATCGGCTACATCGTCCAGATCATGGGCGAGGTCGAGGTCGAGTCGCTCGCGCGCAAGACGGCAGAGGGCACGATCGTGACGGCGCACAATCCGATCGAGCGCGAATATCGCGTTGGTCCGCTGCGCCGGCAGTTCCGCCGCATCGACGAGGTGCCGGCCGACAAATCGGCGAGCGGTGTCGTCGTCGCGACGCTCAACGACACGAGCCCGATTCCGCTCAAGAAGAGCCGCCGACGCAAGAGCTTGCTCGGTGAGCACGTGCTCGTCGGCGAGACGCAGTTCATGGTCGTGAACCTCGGGCGCAGGAACGGCCTCGAGATCGGCAACGTGCTCGAGGTCGTGCGCAAGGGCGACGAGTACCCACCGACGCAGAAAGCACGGCGCAAGGCGGACAGCCCGTACGTCGATGGCTGGCCGCGGCGCGTCATCGGTGCGGCGGTCGTCGTGCAGACGCAGGACGAGACGGCACTGCTCGCGACGACGTACTCGCGACGCGAGATCGAGCGGGGCGATCACGTCGAGCTGCGTGGGGCCGAGCTCGTCCGCCGCGAGCGCGAGGAAGAGGCCGCCGCGGCGCGGCCGGGCGGCGGCGACAGCAAGGCGAGCGGCAAAGCGAGCGGCAAGGCCGAGAAGAAGCAAGGCGGCTTCACCATCGGCGGTGGCGGTGGCGGTGGCGGTGGCGGTGGCGGTGGCGGTGGCGGTGGCGGCTCGGCGGGCGGCTCCGGCTCGAAGTAGATGCGCGGTGCAACGACCGCGCATTGCGGTCGACGAGCGTTGGCGCGTGGCACTCCGCCGGACCCTCGATGCTCGCGAGCTCGGCTGCCGGCGTGCGCGCGCGCTGCTGCTCGAGGGTGACCTCCCACCGCGGCCTCGAGTCGCGATCGTCGGCAGTCGTGCTGCGTTGCTCCGGCTCGGCGAGCTCGCGACCATCGCGATGCCGATCGTGCGCGCTGCCGGGCATGCCGTCGTGTCGGGCGGCGCGATGGGCATCGATGCGGCGGTGCATCGAGCTGCGCTCGTGGCCGGCGTCGCGCAGCTCGCCGTGCTGCCCTGCGGTCCAGATCGACCGTACCCCGCGGAGCACGGGCCGCTGTTCGCCGAGATCGCCGCGGCGTCCGGCAGCGGAGTGATCTTCGCCCATCCGCCCGGGACGGCCCCGCATCGCGCGATGTTCGTCAGTCGCAACGCGCTCACCGTCGCAGCGAGCGACGCGTGCATCGTCATGCAGGCCGAGGCCCGCTCCGGCAGCGAGACGACCGGGCGCCTGGCACTGCGCGCACGCAAGCCGCTCGCAGTCGTGCTGGGCACGCCGGGGTGCGACGGGCTCGCCACACTCGGCGCGCAGGTGCTGCCCGGCGATCACGAAGGCTTCGCCACGGTGCTCGCCGCGTGGCTGCGCGGCGAGACGATTCTGCGGCCATGGCCCGCGCACCTCGTTGCGCTGCGCGACGCGATCGCTCTTGCCGGGAGGCACGGGGCGACGCTCGATCGGTTGGGTGGTCCGGCGATCGCATTGCCGTTGTTCGAGGCGGCGGCGCTCGGCCTCGTCGTCGAGCGCGGCCCGGGCCGCTGGGCCGTCGTCGGGTGAATCAGTCCCGATCCACTGTCACGCCTCGCCGAGCTCGGACAGGAACTCCGTGACGTCCGGCGAGTCGGGTGCCTCGTGCTTGGCCTTGCGCGCCCACAGCACCGCCCGCTGCCGGTCACCGCGACGATGGGCGATCTTCGCCTGACGCAAGAACGCGGACGTCCGCGAGATCGGGCACTCGCCGTCGATCAGCGTGATCGTCCGGAGCACGCGCACCGCAAGGTCCCACTGCTCGAGCGCCTCGGCGAGATCGGCGAGCTCCGCCGCGAGGTCGCCGCTGTTCTTGTCGTGGCCGAATGCGACCTGCAGCTCCGCGAGCTGCTCGTCGTGTGAGCCGCGGGCGCCGGCGATCCGTGCGCGTCGGTGATGCAACGCCGCGAGCTCCGTCGGTTTCTTGCCCTTGCCGTCGCCGAGCGTCGCTTCGAGCACGCCGGACGCCTGATCGATCTCGTCGAGCGAGAGGTACGCGTCGATGAGCAAGAGCGCGGCGCCGAAGTCGTCCGGGCGCAGATCGAGCAGCGCGCGAACGACGGGTACGACCGCCTCGACCTCGCCTTGATCGAACAGCAGCACCGATGCGCGGCGCAGCAGATCGCCGCGACGGGCTGGGTCCTGGGTCTCCTCCGCCTCGGCGACGAGGAGTCGCGCGAGCTCCTTCTCGGCGCCGATCTGCTCGTAGATGTCGCGCAGCGCGTCGCGGATCTCCACGTTGCCGGGCTGCTTGCGCCGCGCATGCTCGAGACCGGCGCGCGCGTCCTCGGGGTTGCCCAGCGCGCGACAGGCGTGCGCGAGCCGCAGCGCCGCGGACGTCTGTGCGTGACCCTGCTCGATCGCGACGAGCCGACCACACGACTTCGCGACCGCCTCCCAGCGCTCGTCGAGTGTATCGAGCTCGACCATCAGGCCGAGCGCAGCGCTGTCCTTGCGGTCGCGCTCGATCCACTCGCCGAGGGTGGCGCGGGCCTCTTCGCGACGATCCTGCATCGTCAGGATCTCGACGAGGCGCAGCGTCGCCGCCCGCTCGATCTCCGCGTTGCCTGCTTCGCGCGCCGCGTCGCGCTGGCGCTGCAGACCCGACGCGAGCGCCGTTGCCACGGTTGTTGCGTCGAGGACGAACGCGCCCTCGAGGTCGGCGATCGCCGCATCGTGAGCGCCGCGTTCGATCCGCATCTGCGCACGACTCGTCAGGATCTGCAGGCGAATCGCGTCGCCGATGTCGCCATCGAGCAACGTGCCGAGCACAGTCATCGCACGATCGACCGCGCCGGCCGCAGCGAGGCTCGTCGCGAGGTCGAGTCCGATCTCCGCATCGTTCGGGCGGGCCTCGTGGGCCTGCTCGAGCAGCACGATTGCGCCGTCGGGGTCGCCGAGCAGCTCGCGATGGATCGTCGCCGCCTGTCGCAGCGTCCGCACGCGCACGGCGGGATCGGTCTCGGCATCCGCCGCGGCGCGCAGCAGCTCGGCCAGGCCGCGGTGGTCGCCACGGGCCTCGTAGGCGCGCTCTAACGCAGCGCGGGTGTCGGCATCGGCCGGCGCACGGCGATACGCGCGGACGAGGACGCGCAGCTCGGAGTCCTCGTCGCCCCGCGCGGCATGGCCCGCCGCGAGCTCTCGCGCGAGGCCAGCCGCGACCTCGACCGGCTCGATCTCGACGAGACGCTCCATGACCAATGCCCGATCGGTGAACTGATCGTCCGCAATCCAGTCGCGCGCCGCATACAGCAGATCGCGGTGATCCGGCGCGTGGACGAGCGCCGCCTTCACGATGTCGATCGCGTCGAACGGATCCCGGGAATGTACGCGCCGCGCGAGCACCAGCGCACTCTTCGCGATCTCGGTCTGGTCACCGCGCGCCTGGTCGGCCCACAGCTGCTCGCGAAGCATCGTCACGACCTCGTCGCCACGACCGCTGCGCTCGAGCATGTCGAGCAGCATCTGCCGCGCCTCGGGGTGCTCGGGATCTTCGCGCAGGATGTCCTGCAGCACCGTGCTCGCGTCGCCGCGGGGATCGCCGGCCACCACGAGCGCGGCGACGAGCGCCAGTCGCATCGCGTTGCGCTCGGCCGCGTCGGCGAGCGAGTCGAGCGTCTCGTCGACTAGGCGGTGCAACCGATCGGTGTCGCCGTTCGAACGATAGAGATGAGCCAGCGGCTCCCATGCCCGGCGCAGCGACGGATCGCGCTCGAGTAACGCTTCGTACGCGCGCGCGGTCAGCCCGTCGTCGCCGGCCTCTTCGGCGATGCGATCCGCGAGCGGCAACAGCTCGTCCGGCGTCGCCGTCGGCGCGGCCTCTACGAACCATTGCACGGCGCCTTGCCAGTTGCTGCGATCGGCGTGTGCCTGGGCGAGGCCGAGTAGGGCCCACGCGACCTGCGAAGCACCGTCGAGCAGCGCGCCCGACAGCTCGACCGCGCCCAGCATCAGTGCCGACGCGCGCTCGGCCTCTCCCCGCTTGATCGCCAGCTCGGCCGCCTCGCGCACGTCGTTGATCGTGGCCTCGGGGAGCTGGGCACGCCGTTCGAGCGCGACGAGCAGCGAACTCTCGTCGTCGCACTTGCGCGCCGAATTCTCGAACACCGCGAGCAGGTCGGCGCGACCGAGGCCGCGCTCGGGGTCGGTCGCGCGCAAGAGGATCCGCGTCGCGCGCTCGTGCCGTGCATCGACGGCGAGCGCGTCGTGCAGCGCCGCGAGGCCGGCATCGATCGCGTCGGGATCCGCGAGCTGCACCTCGGCCATGCGATACAGCGCATCGGCGCGGGTCTCGGCCGCGTCCTCGCCGAGCGCCGCGAGACGCTCGAGGATCCGCATCTGTGACTCGGTGTCGCCGCGGCCGGCGGCGACGCGCGCGAGCGCCCGCCACACGTCGATCTCCCGCACACCCGTGCCTTCGGCCTGCGCGAGGAGGTCCGCCGCACGCTCGAGATCGGCCTGGTCGCGCTCGAGCACGTCGGCGAGGCGGAGGAGCAGCTCGCAGCGCACGTGCACGTCGGACGTTCGTCGGGCCTTTTCGAGCTGTTGCTCGAGCTCCTCGACGTAGCGGTGAATCTGCCCCGCCGTGTTCGCGATCTCGTGGGCCTGATCGTGCAGCGGCGGGCTGCCCGGATCGGCGGCGACTGCCGCGAGCACCTGCTCGAGCGCGCGTGGGAGGTTGCCGGCCTTCGCATGCAGGCGCGCGAGCTCGGAGAGCACCTCGGCGCGGCGGCGACGGTTGTCGACGTGATGCAGCCGCGTCTCGAGCACGCGGCGGAGCAGCTCGTCGTCGCCGCGCTCGGCGAGCATGCGCTGCAGCGCCGGTGCCTGCGTGTCATCGTTCGCGAGGGCCTCGAGCGCGGACTCGATGAGCTCCGTCGCCTGCGACTTCTGACCGCGCTCGGCGGCAATCGACGCGAGCTCGACGAGCACCTGCGCCGCACCGATCGCCGGTGCGCCTGGCTCGGGAGCATCGGCGCGACGTGCCGAGATGAGCAACGCCCGGTACGATCGCTCGGCCCGCTCGAGCTGGCCGTTCTCACGGGCCGTCTGCGCGAGCATCTGCATGATCGCCGGATTGCCGGCATCCATGCCCGCGGCGAGCTCGAGGTTGTCGAGCGCGGCCGCGCGATCGCCTTGCGCATGCAGCACGCGCGCGAGCAGCAGGTGGGCGTTGGCTCGCTCTGCGGAGCGTCGGCGACCGTAGTCCGCGACGACGTTCGTGAGCACCGTCGCCGCTGCGTCGAGGCGGCCCGCGACGCGCAGGCCATCGCCGAGTCGCGCACGCAATCCGCGATCGGCCTCGCCGAGCGCGATCGCCCGCTCGAGCACCGGCACGGCCTTGTCCGGCGCGGCGAGTCGGTCGCCGTAGATCTCGGCGGCCTCGCGCGCATATGCGAGCACGGCGGCCGGATCAGCAGCGACCTCCGCGGCCGTCACGAGCGCGCGCGCGAGCGGCTCCCATTGCTCGCGCGAGCGATACAGCTTGAGCAGCAGCTTGCGGACCTCGCCGTTCTTCGGCGATTCCTCGAACGCGGCTTCGAGCGTCGTCGTCGCGTCTTGCTCGCGTTCCGCCTGCAGCAACGCGCGCGCGAGTCGCAACAGCACCGGCACGCGCGCGCCGGGCTCGGTCGACAGCAATCGCTGCTGCAGTCGGGTCGCGGCCGCCGCAGGCTCGTTGCGCGACAGATGCAGCCGTGCGAGCGTGTCGAGCGCGTCGTTGTCGGGGATGAGCGTGACCTGCTGCGTGAGCGCTGCGATCGCGCGCTCCGTATCGCCGAGCCGATCGGCCGCGAGAGTCGCGGCCATCGCCCACAGCTCGGCGGCGCGTGCATGCGCCGAGCTGTCGCTACCACTGAGCGTGCGCGCCTGGTGCTCGACGATGTCGCAGAGCTGACCGTGACGGCCCTTCTCCTCGAGGATCTCCGCGAGGGCGGCGACCGACGGCGCATGTCCGGGCGATTCGGCGAGGTTGCGCTCGAGGGCCTCGACGCGGCCGCCGCGGCGCTCGAGGTCACCGACCAAGCGCGACAGCTCGAGCCGCAGCGCGAGCCGCCGCTGGGGGTCCGGGGTGAGCTCGAGCTCGCGGGTGCGCAGGTGGACCAGCTCGATGATCCGACCATCGCGTTCGCATAACGTCGCGATCTCGGCGACGAGCGCGACGTCGTCCGCTCGCTCCGCGAGGACTTCGCGCAGCAGATCGATCGCTTGCACGTTCGCGCCGATCTCGGCTGCGACCCGGGCGGCGCGGGTCCGCAGCTCGAGCACGTCGGTGCGCGGCAGGGGGAGCGCGGCCGTGCGCAACAACGCATCCATGGCCTCGCGCCCGCCGGCGCCGGACTCGATGATGCGATCGAGCGCCCAGCGCACCGCGGTCACTGCCGGTGCGCCGGCATCGACATCCTGCGTGTGCAGCAGGCGAGCGCCCTTGCGATGCAGCGCGGTGACCAGCTCGTGCGCACGCGCCGAGCCCGGCGTCGTGCGCCAGGCGATCTCGGCCGCATCGCGTAAATGATCGATGCCCGACTCGGTCGCCGCATCGAGTGCGACCAACGTGTCGACCAAGGCGGGATCGTCGGTGCGTCGCTGCAGCTCCGCGAGGGCGAGCAGCGCACCGACGTGACCCGGTGTGCGTTCGATCGCCCGGTTCGCGACGCGACGGGCCGACATCGCGTCGTCGCACTCGTCGATGTACCAACGTGCGCAGCGCAGATCGAGGTCGCGCGCGAGGTGTTTGCCGAGCCGGCCCGCGGCCGTGATGTCGCCGAGCGACTTCTCGAACCCGGTCGTGAACGCCGGCCATTCGTCGCGCACGGAGACGGCCTCGACGAGCGCGCTGATGGACTCTTCGTCGATCGCTTCGCGTCGGCTCGAGATCCCGAGCGCACCGGCTGCCGCGTCCGCCCACCGACCGGTCTTCGCCCCGGTGCGAACGAGCGCGCGCTGGATCTCGATCGCCTCGGGATCGTGCGTGGATGCGGACGCGTACGCTGCTGCGGCGCCGTCGGGATCGCCGAGCGCGTGCTCGCGGATCCGTCCCTCCGCGAGGTGGAGATGCGCGACGCGGGCCGGATGCGCGGCGACGGCGGTTGCCGTGCGATATGCGTCGGCGACGATCGCCCACTGCTCGGTCGCGGCACCGAGCCGCATGAGCTCGTGCTCGAGGCCCGTGTCGGTCGGATCGAGCGTGAACGCGTGCGCGGTCGCCTCGAGTGCCGCGAGCGGCTCGCCGGCGCACAGCTCGTGCAGGCTCGCCGCCTCGCGGAGCACGGCGATCGCATCGCGCGGATCCGCCGTGCGGCGGATGCGAGCCTCGACGAGGCCGAGCAGGCCGTGCCAGTCGTCGGTGCGCCGCATCGCGGTCGCAATCGCTTCGCCGGCGACGCGGCCCGCGATCGGATCGTCGACGAGCGGGCGCATACCGTCGAGCGCAGGGCGCGACGCGGGATCGATCGCGAGCGCGTCGGCATAGGCCGCCGCAGCACCGAGCGGATCGCCGAGCTCGGTGCGACGGAGATCACCGAGCCGGATCGCGAGCTGACACGCGCGGTCGCGGATCGATGCGGCCGAGGCCTCGGCCAGCTTGCCGCGCTCGGCGGCACGCGCGACGGCGGCGAGCAGCACATCGAGCGCGTCGACGGTCTCGGCCTCGTCGCCGAACTCGCGCCGCACCGAGTCCCACGTCGTGATCGCCGACTCGATGTCACCGAGCTCGTCGGCGAGCAGGCGTGCGCGACGGATCCGATCCGCGCGCCGCTGCTGCGCGAGACCGGTCGCCGCTGCGCGACGCTCGAGCGCGTCGGCGAGCGAGCCGAAGCGACCCGCGCGCTCGAGCACCGCCACCGTCGCGTCGAGCGCATCGCCGTCCGCCGGATCCGCATCGAGGCGGCGGGCATAGGCCGCGAGCGCGCGATCGGGATCGCCGAGCGCATCGGCGAGTCGACCGGCCTCGCCGAGCACCGCGCGACGCAGGGACGCCGAGTGCTCGAGATCCGCGAGCTGCTCGAGCACACCGAGCCGCTCGTTGTCCTGCCCGGCCTTCGACAGCAGCTCCGCGAGCTGATGCGCGGCGGACAGCGCGAGCGATCGATCCGCATCGCCGTCGGCGACGACCAGCGTCAGCAGTGCCGCGGCGCTGCTCGGATCGCCCTCGCGCTGGGCGAACACCTGTGCGGCCTCGTAGCGCAGCGCCATCCGCTGCGCGCCATCGCAAGCGTCGGCCGCAGCGACGAGCGCGTCGGCGAAGGCCCGATGTAGTCCCGCCTTGTCGGCGAGCTGACGGAGCTGCTTGCGCGCATCGATGTCGCCGGGCTCGGCGCGCAAGAGCGCCGCGTACTGCTCCATCGCCTCGGCGCAGCGGCCCGTCATCGCGAGTCGTTCGCCGAGCTCGCGATGCACCGTGAGCCGATCGCCGCGCTCGGTGAACTCGAGCCCGCGGGTCATCGCGGTGATCGCCGCGTCGGGCCGGTCACTCGCGTCGTACGCCGTGCGCAGCAGCGACAGGGCGCCGAGCCGCACCGCGACGGGTGCGCTGGCCTGCGCGAGGATGCGCTCGAGCAATCGCGTGCCCTCGGCATGACCCGGTGCCTCGTCGACGAGCGCGCGGAGCTCGTCGAGGGCGGGGCCGGGCGCGTCGAGGTGATCGAGGAACGTCGTCGCGATGCGGATCCGCGTCGCGCGGGCCTCGGCCGTCGGCATGTCGAGCACGCGGCCCTGCCACATCTCGATCAGGTCTTCCCAGCGGCGCTGTCGCTCGAGCAATCGCTCGATGCCGGCGACGAGCGCCGCGTTGGCGGGATCCAGCTCGAGCTGGAGCTGCATGTAATCGACGGCGCGGCCGGGATCGCCGGCGAAGTCCTTTGCGAGGTGGGCGGCCTCATCGAGCAGCTGCTTGCGTCGCTCGACGTCGGCGGTGTGCGACAGCGCGCGATCGTAGACCTCGATCAGCCCATCCCAGCGCTCGGCGACAGTGAGCACGACGACGTGGCGCTCGAACGCCCACTGCGCCTCGGGATCGAGCTCGACGATGCGACCGAGCAACGTGCCCATCGCGTCGGGATCGTCACCGAACCACTCGTCGTGGAAGCGTGCGGCACGGCGCGCGAGATCCTGACGCACCGGTCGCGAGAGGTGACCCTCGAGCACCTCGCGATAGACCGCGGCGAGATCGTCGGGGCGTTGCAGCGCATCGGCGAGCTCCTCCGCCTGCACCCATCCATCCGCGTTCTCCGGTGCCGCGCGGCATGCCGCGAGCACGGCCGTGAACGATTCCTCGCGACCTCTATCCCCTGCGCGCCCCGAACCGCTGGCCATTGTCCGCTGCTCCGCCCCCCGAACCGCCGGGGCGGCCGGAGCATATCAGGGCAGGGCAGTCGGCGAGAGGCCGGCTGCGCGCGCGAGCACGTCCTCGGTGTGTCGGAGCATCTCGGGCGTGTCGACGTCCTGCCAAAAGCCCCCCTCGATGTCGAGCACGGCCATCTTGCCCTTCGAAGCGAGACGCGCGACGCCCTGTGACAGCGACGCATCACCGCGCGCGGCGTGCTCCTGCTCCAGCGCGTCGAGCAGGCCGTGTGTGCAGACGAACACGCCGACGTCGATGCAGTCGTACACCGCGATCTGCTTGCCGATGTCGACCAAACGCGCGCCCGCGCTGCGGACCTTTGTGGCATCATCGAGGTCGAATACCTCGGTGACCCTGCGGTCGACGAGCAGCGTCGCACCGGCAGGCTCGGGTACGTGCGCGCGGGCGAGCGCCATCACCTCGTCGCCGATGACATGGTCGGCCATCGCGACGACGAACTCGCCCGCGAGCGCAGGACGTGCGCTGAGCAACGACACGCCGTTCGCGAGATCGAAGCGCGGGTTGTCGATGAAGACGACCGGCGCACCGACATCGGGGCCGGCCTCGATCGCCGCACGCAGCTCCGCGCCGCGGAAGCCGACGACGACCACCAGTTCGTCGCAGCCCGCCGTCGTGAGGCCGCGGAGCGCACGAAAGATCATCGGCACGCCCGCGACCTCGACGAGTGGTTTCAGCGGCCCACGCTCGGCCTCGCGCAGTCTCGAGCCGAACCCGGCGGCGAGCACGACACCGCTGCGCTTGCCGGCGGCCATGAGCTCAGAACTCCGCGAAGTTCTCGGACAGGTGTGTGATCGGCTCTTCGCCGGCGAGCACGCGCAGCGTGTTCTTCAGGCGAAAGTGCTGGATGAACAGGTCGTGCTCGGCGACGTGACCCGCGGTGACGTGGGGGCTCTTGAAGAAGAACGACAGCCACTCCTGCACGCCCGCACGACCGGCGCGCTTGGACATGTCGAGGAACAGCGCGAGGTCGAGCACGAGCGGCGCTGCGAGGATCGAGTCGCGACACAGGAAGTCGACCTTGATCTGCATCGGGTAACCGAGCCATCCGAAGATGTCGATGTTGTCCCAGCCCTCCTTCGCGTCGCCGCGCGGCGGGTAATAGTTGATGCGGATCTTGTGGTAGAGGTCGCGATACAGATCGGGATAGAGGTGCGGCTCGAGGATGCTGTCGAGCACGCTGGCCTTGGTGACCTCTTTGGCCTTGAAGCTGTCCGGATCGTCGAGGATCTCACCGTCGCGGTTGCCGAGGATGTTCGTCGAGAACCAGCCGGCGATGCCGAGCATGCGCGCCTTGAAGCCGGGCGCGAGGATCGTCTTCATCAACGTCTGACCGGTCTTGAAGTCCTTGCCGCAGATCGGCACGCCGTTGTCGACGGCGAGCTGCTCGAGCGCGGGGAAGTCGGCGGAGAGATTCGGCGCACCGTTCGCGTACGGCACTCCCTCTTTGAGCGCCGCGTACGCGTACAGCTGCGACGGCGAGATGGCCGGATCGTTCGCCGCGAGGCCGGCCTCGAACGTCTCTATCGTCTGATGACACGGCGCCGGCGTCAGGTAGATCTCGGTCGACCCGCACCACACCATCACCGCGCGCGAGGCACCCTGCTTCGCGATCGAGTCCTTGATGTCCTGACGCAGCGCCTCGGCGAGGTCGCGCTTGTTCTTCGTCTTCTTGACGTTCGGTCCGTCGAGGCGACGCACGTACTCCTGATCGAACGCGGCCGGCATCGGCTTGATGCCGTGCAGGAAGTCGGCGAGCGGATCGAGGTTCGCCGAATTCAGCACGTCGGCGCGTCGTGCCGCCTCGTACGCGCTGTCAGGGAACACGTCCCAACCGGCGAAGCACAGGTCGGACAGCGGCGCGAGGTCGAGCAGATCGCGGATGAGCGGCTGACGATTGTCGGAGCGGCGCCCGAGTCGGATCGTCTGCAGCTGTGTGATCGAGCCGAACGGCTTGGCCAGCCCGCGACGCACGGCCTCGACACCGGCGATGAAGGTCGTCGCGACAGCGCCCATGCCGGGCGTGAGCACCAGCAGCTTGCCGTCGTGCGGGGTCGGCTTGCGAAGGTCGGTCATTTGTCGCCTCGGCTGATCCATGGTGTTCGGCACCTACGGATCTGTTAGTCGCGGCAGACTGGCTTTGGCCGCAACCTCTGTCAACAAGCGACCACTCGCGGTCGGCGCGCGGGCTGGCGCCGTTGGGCGACGCGGGGGTGGGGTCACGTCGCTGGGGCCTGGATCACATCGTCCACGAACGCGCGGGTCCGTGACGCCAGCTCGGTCATCACGTCGTCGCCCGTGCGGCCCGAGCGACGCAGCACCGCGAAGCCGTGGTCCGCGTGCTCGATCACGTGCAGACGACCGGTCGGGGGGATGATCGTGCGCAACAGCTCGATGCTACCGAGCTCGTCGCGCGTGCCGTGTAAGAAGAGGATCGGCACGTCGATCTGCGGCAGGTGGGTCGCGCGCTCGGTCGACGGCTCGCCGCGCGGATGCAGCGGGAATCCGACGAGCACGATCCCGCGCACATCCTGCAGCGGCGAGCCGGCCGCCGCGAGCGTTGCCATGCGTCCGCCCATCGACTTGCCGCCGGCGAACAGCGGCAGCGTCGGCCAGCGCCCACCCACGGCGAGTGCGACAGCGCGGATCGTCGCGAGCAACAGTGGCTTCGGATCGATGCGTTTGCGCTGGCCTTGCGTGTACGGAAACTGATGCCGCACGCACGTGATGCCGCGCGCGGCCAAGCGCGCCGCGAGCCCGACGAGGAAGCCGTGATGCATGTCCGCGCCTGCACCGTGCGCGAGTGTCAGCACGGCGCGCGGCTGGGTCGCGTCGTCGACGAGTGCTGCGACGTTACCCGCACCGACGTCGACATCGAACCCGCTCACGTCGACTCCAGCTTGCCGAGCAGCTTGGCGAGGATCGCCTGGAGATCCGGCCGCATCGACAGCACCTCGGTCATCGGATCACCGATCGTCGCGAGCCGCGCGGGCACGGTCGCCATGTTGAAGTCGTGCTGATCGAGCGCGGGATGCAGCTCGTCCCAGCGCAGCGGCGTCGACACCGGCGCACGCGGCAGCGGTCGCAGCGACAGCGGAGATACCAGCAATCGACCGTGCCCGTTCTGCCCGAAGTCGATGTACACGCGACCCTTGCGCGACGGTATGTGCCGCTCGACCGTCGCGATGTCGCCCAGCTGCTGACTGATGACCTGCGCCATGATCTCGCCGAGCTGACGGCACTGATCGAAGGTGCACTGGCGGCCGAGCGGCATCAGCACGTGGAGGCCAGTCGAGCCGCTGGTCTTGAGGAACGACGGCATCCCGATCTCCTCGCACAGCTCGCGGATGTGAAACGCGATCTCCACGACGTCGGTGAACGGTGCGCCCTTCGGATCGAGATCGAGGATGCACCAGTCGGGGCGCTGCAGATCGGCGAGCCGGCTGCCCCACACGTGCAGCGGAATCGTCGCGAGGTTCGCGACGTACGCGATCGAATCGGCGTCGTCGCACACGAAGTACTCGATCTCGCGCTCGGCGTGCTCGCTCCACATCGTCTTGGTGCGGAGCCACGTCGGGATGTACGGTGGCGCGTTCTTCTGGAAGAACGACTTGCCGGCGATGCCGTCGGGGAATCGCGTCAGCACGAGCGGTCGGTCGCGCAGGTAGTGCAGCAGCCACGGCGCGACCTCGCGGTAGAACCCGACGAGATCCTTCTTCTTGTAGCCATCGTCGGGCCAGAACAGCTTGTCGGGGTTCGAGACGACGACCTTGCGACCAAGCCGATCACCACTGGGATCGCCGGTCGGCGCCCCGGCATCGTCGATGCCGTCGTCGTCGTCGACCTCGGCGACCGCGGGCGCTGCGACCTCGGTGATGGGCGGCTGCGCGTGCATGGCTTGCGCGAGCGTGCACTCGTGGATCGGCTTGTCGTCGCGATCGCGCAGGAACACCGGGTGCCGCAGCATGCCGTCGTCGGTGACGTGCTTGAATCGCACCTCGACGACCAGCTCCGGCCGCGTCCACACATGTCCGGCACCGCGCTCGTTCGCACCGCCCTTGAACGCAGGCGCGTCGATGCGCATCGGCTCGAGCAGCGCGTGCAGCCGCGCGAGCGTGCGCTCGTCGAAGCCGGTGCCGACACGACCGACGTATGCGAGCCCGGCCGGCGTCTCGTCGCGCGCCGGCACCCACGCCGCGAGGTGCAGCGCGCCGATGTGCGAGCGCGTGCCTTCGGGCAGCGTGTAGCCGACGACGACCAGGTCGGCCGTGTGCTCGATCCGCACCTTGAGCCACGTGGGCGCGCGGCCGGCGACGTACGTGCTGTCGCCGCGCTTCGCGACGAAGCCCTCGAGCCCGAGCGCGCAGATGTGCTGCCACAGCGCGAGACCATCGGTCTCGATGTGCTCCGCGTAACGCACGGCACCGGCGGTCGGCAGCAGCGCCCGGAGGATCCGCTTGCGCTCCAGCAGCGGCAGCGGGCGCAGATCGAAGTCCTCGAACCCGACGATGTCGAACGCGTACAGCACGACCGGGTGGTCACGCATCGCGGTGTCGACGTCGCGTGCGCGCACGAGCAGCGCGCGCTTCTGCAGGCGCTGGAAGTTCGGCCGCGCGTCGTCGTCGAGCACGACGACCTCGCCGTCGATCACGATGCTGCGATAGGGCAGCGCAGCGAGCGTGCGCGTGATCTCGGGGAACGCGTGCGATGCATCGATGCCGCTGCGGTAGTGCAGCGCGCCACGGTGATCCGCAGCGCTCGCGATGACGCGGTAACCGTCGTACTTCAGCTCGAACACCCAACCCGGCCGCGAGAACGGGTGCGGCTCGGTCTGCGCGAGCATCGGCTCGACGCGGGTCGGCTCGACGGCTTTCGGCAGCGCAGCGGAGCGCGCGAGCTCGATGCGGATCTCCGCCGCACGATCGACGCCCGACTGCACCTGCTCGAGCGTCAGCCCCGACAGCACCGAGGTCTCGTCGGGCTGCGGCATGCCGGCGAGCGCCGAGCCACCATCGGGCTTCTTGATCAGCAACCACTGCTTGCCGTCGCCGCCCGCCGTGCGCACCAGCGTCCACACGCCGCGCAGCTTGTGCCCGTGCAGCTCGAACAGCAGCTTGCCGTCGCGATAGCCCTCGTCCATCGGGATGTGCGCGACGTACACGCCGCGGTCCCACACGATCATCGGACCCGCGCCGTAATTGCCGTCGGGGATCACGCCTTCGTAGTCGACGTACTCGATCGGATGATCCTCGGTCTCGACGGCCATGCGCTTGTCTTGCGGATCGAGCGACACGCCGCGCGGCACGGCCCACGATCGCAGCACGCCGCCCATCTCGAGCCGCAGGTCCCAGTGCAGGCGCCGTGCGCCGTGCTTTTGGATCACGAACAGGCGCCCGCGACCGGGCGACACGCCGGCAGGACGTGCGGCGCCGAACGGCTCCGCGGTGCGATCGGCGGAGCGCTTGGCGCGATAGGTCTGCAGCTCCGGCGCGCGCGCCGTGCTCGCGCGTGTCTTGCGACCCCAGCGCCCTCGACCATCACGCTTCTCAGGCACGTCGACGATCCGGGGCGTTAGGGTACCATTCGTCCATGGCTGCGCGTGCGATCTCCTCGGGCACCATCGCGTTCGGGTTGGTGTCGATCCCGGTCAAGCTGTTCCCGTCGGTGTCGCCGTCGGACGGAATCCACTTCAACAACCTGCATCGCGCCTGTGGTACGCGCCTCAAGTACCAGTTCCACTGCCCGAAGGACGACGTGCTCGTCGGGCGCGACGAGATGGTCAAGGGCTACGAGTTCGCGAAGGGTCAGTTCGTCACCTTCACCGAGGACGAGCTCGACGCGGTGCTCGAGCAGTCGACCGGCGCGATCGACATCGTCGAGTTCGTGCCCGTGGGCGAGGTGGATCCGATCTACTACGACAAGGCCTACTACCTCGCGCCCGACGAGGGCGCAGCCCGTGCGTACCAGCTGCTCGCCGCTGCGCTGCGCACGACCGGCCTGTGCGCGCTCGCGAAGTACGCCGCGCGCGGCAAGCAATACCTGGTGATGGTCCGCGCCGTGAAGCTCGGTCTCGTGATGCAGCAGCTCCACTATCCCGCCGAGGTGCGGCCGATGACCGAGGTCGGCGTCGAGGCGGCTGACGTGCGCGACGGTGAGCTCGATCTCGCGGTGAAGCTGATCGAGCAGAGTCGCACGCACAGCTTCAAGCCCGAGCAGTACTCCGACGAGGTGCGCGCGCGCATCGACGCGCTGATCGGACGCAAGGTCGAGGGCGAGGACATCACGCGTACACCAACGGCGAGCCCGAAGGCACAGGTGATCGATCTCATGGCGGCGCTCAAGCAGAGCCTCGGTGCCCAAGCGGCTGCGCAAGGGAGCGAGTCGGCGCCCGACACCGACGCGGCCGCGGGATCCGGCGGCGGCTCCTAGGCGCGCCCGCGCCGGAGCCGTGACTGTCGACGTGCAAGGGTGCCGACGGACTTCGATCTCGTCACCGCCTGGCGCCTGGCGTGAGGGTGCGAGCGAGGGCGCGGCCACGGCCGAGGATGTCGCCGAAGCCGAGGTGCTGGGGCCCGACGCAGCGAGCGCGCCGCAGGGCGAGGGCGGCCCACCTGTGGACCGTCGCCGCACGGGCCGTCTCGGCCACACGGTGGCTCGGGTCTCGGCTTCGCAGTACGCTCGGCACGGACGGATCGTCGTCGTCGTATGCGTATTCTACTGGTCGAAGACGACCCGCTCCAGCGCGAGGTCATGCGCCGCGAGCTCGCGGCCATCGGGCACGACGTGCTCGGGGTCGGTGACGCCGAGGTCGCGGTCGTCGCGCACGCGCAGACGCCGTTCGAGCTCGTCGTCATCGACTGGCTGCTACCCGGCATGGATGGCTTGCGCCTCGTGCAGCGCATCCGCGCACTACCGGGTGGCGACACCGTGTTCACGATCGTCGTGACGGCCCGCAATCGGCCCGAAGATCTGCAGCGCGTCCTCGACACCGGTGCCGACGACTACCTGCCCAAGCCCTACGACGCGGCCGCACTGTGGACGCGCGTGCGCATCGCCGAGCGGCGCATCGCGCGACAGCGGATGCACGAGGTCGATCGCGAGGCGCTCGTGCGCACGCAGGCCGAGTTCCGTCGGGTGATCGATCGCAGCCCGCTCGGCGTCGTCGCGCGATCCGGCGGTGAGATCGTCTACGCGAACGGTGCGACCTCGCGGATCCTCGACACGCCCCGCACCGATCTGATCGGCTCGAGCTTCTTCGATCTGGTCGCGCCCGAATTCCGCGAGGTGATGGAACGCCGGGCCCAGCGATTCGATCGCTCGGGTGCAGCCCCGCCGGCGATCGAAACGGTCCTCGTCCGTCGCGATGGCCGGCGCATCGTCGCGCGGGTGATTCCGGTGACCCGCGCGAGCTACGAGGGCGCGGACGTCAGCTACGAGATGATCGAGGACATCACCGCGCGGACCAGCGCGGAGCGGCGGCTGCGGATGACGCAATTCGCGGTCGATCGCGCGGCGGAGTCGATCCTGTGGGTCGATGCCGGCGGTGAGCTGACGTACGCGAACGCGGCGGCGGGTGACCTGCTCGGCTACGCGCCGTCGTCGCTCATCGGCCGGCGTTGGCACGACCTCGACGTCGACACCGATCCGGCGCAGTGGCCGGTCTGGGTCGCACGACTCGTCGCGATCGGCACGCTGCGCTACGACACCCGGATGCGGGATCGCAACGCGCGTCTCGTGCAGGTCGAGGTCTCCGCGAACGCGCTGCAGTTCGACGGCGAGACGTTCGTCGTCATCTCGGCCCGCGACCTCCGCGAGCGCGATCTGTTGCGCGAGAATCTGCAGCGTGCGGAGCGACTCGCGTCGGTCGGAAGCCTCGCTGCTGGCGTCGCCCACGAGATCAACAATCCGCTCGCGTACGTGATGGCGAACCTCGAGCTGTTGTCCGAGGGGCTGTCGTCGGCGAAGGTCGATGGCGACACGCGCTCGCGGCTCGTCGAGCTCGTCGACGGCTGCATCGACGGCGCCGGCCGGGTGCGTCGCATCGTCGGAGATCTGCGCAGCTTCGCCCGCCTGCGCGAGGACAGGAAGACCGCCCTCGACGTGCATCGCGTGCTCGACACCGCGATCGGCATCGCCGACAACCAGGTCCGCCATCGCGCGCGACTGGTTCGCGCGTACGGCCCCCATGCGATCGCGAACGCGGACGAAGGCCGGCTGACGCAGGTCTTCGTCAACCTGCTCGTCAACGCGGCGCAGGCGATTCCGGAGGGGCGCAGCGAGGAGCATGCAATCACGGTCGTCACGTCGACGCACCAACCCGGATGGATGACGATCGCGATCAGCGACAGCGGCGTCGGCATCGCCGCCGACGTGCTCGATCGGATCTTCGAGCCGTTCTTCACCACCAAGCTGCAGGGCGAGGGCACGGGTCTGGGCCTCTCGGTCTGCCACGGCATCATCTCGCAGCTCGGCGGTCGCATCGAGGTGAGCAGCAACGTCGGCATCGGCACGACGTTCCGTGTCGTGGTGCCGTGCCTCGAGCCGCAGGGCCTCGGTCCCGTGGTGGAGGTCCCCGAGGTCGCGCCGACCCTCGCCGCGTCGCCCCTGCGCGTGCTCGTGGTCGACGACGAGCCGCTCATCGGTGAGAGCGTGCGCAGGGCGTTGGCCGATCACGAGGTCGCCGTCGCGCACTCGGGCGCCGACGCGATCGTGATGTGTGAGCGCGCCGACTTCGATCTCGTGCTGTGCGATCTGATGATGCCGGGGCTGTCGGGGATCGACGTGTTCGAGACCGTCCGCGCCCGTCGGCCCGAGCTCGCCGAGCGCTTCGTGTTCATGACCGGCGGCGCGTTCACACCGAAGGCACGCGGCTTCCTCGAGCGCTACGAGGGCGAGTCGCTCAGCAAGCCGTTCGCGCTCAAGGAGCTGCGCGAGCTCGTCGCGCGGTGGCGCACCACGGTGCTCGCCGAGGTCGCGTCGGGAACCTGACTATTTCGCCTTCGCCGCCGCGCGCAGACCGTCGGTGACGCGATCGAACAGGTCGCGGTGCAGCTCCGGTGTGATCACGTGGCCGACGCCCGTGTATGTGACGAGCGTCGCATCCCAGCCGTGCCCCTTCAGCGCCTCGACGCCGAGCTTCGTCGGCTCGTACTTCACCGCGCTGTCGTCGGTGCCATGGAACGCAACGATCGGCGGCGCGCCCTTCGGGGCCTTCGTGGTCGGCACGAGCGGCGGTGGCAGCCATCCGCCGACCGGCAGCACGAGGCCGACGACCTCGGGGTGCCGCACTGCGACCGCGAAGCCGAGCATGCCGCCCTGCGAGAAGCCGGTGAGGATCGGCTTGCCTGCGGTCGGTCGCGCCTTGGTGAGCACGCGGATCGATTCGGCGAGGACGTCCGCAGCGCTGCCGATCCCCTGCGCGAGCGCGTCCACATCGGCATCGCGGGCGCGCATGGGAAACCATGACCAACCACCGCCGTCGCGCGGGTCGATGCCCTGCGGAAGGATCAATCGCGCCGGCTCGGTGAACGTGTCGAACAGATGGCCGAAGTTGCGCGGATCGTCGCCGAGCCCGTGGACCGCAACGATCATCGGCAGGCGATCATCGGGCTTCGCGTCGCCGAGGATGATCTCGACGTACTGCAGGGCGCCTGCGCGAGGCAGGGCGTCGGCATCGGGCGCGACATCCGGCCTCGCGAGCGCAGTATCGGCCGGCGGCGTCGTGCTCGCGCTCGCCGGCGTGCCGCTCGTCGTGGCCGGCCGTGCCGCATACGGCTCGGTGCATGCGAGAGCGAGGAGCACGAACGCTGCGAATGCACGCCGCACGAGCGCGACGGTGCCACGGCAAGCGCGGGTCCGACAAGGCGTGCGCGCCAAGCTTCAGCAAACGTTGCGTGCTTGCTTCTGTCAGTCGGCCCTATAAGGCGTCGTGGCGGTGGTCCATGCAGAAGCTCTGGTTCGCGTTCGCGCTCGTCATTCTCCTGTCGTTCGGTGTGCTCGGTTGGGTCGGCTTTCGCATTTATCAAGAGGCGCCGCCGATCCCCACACAGGTCGTGACCGACGACGGGGCGGTGGTGCTCGGTCCCGGTGAGATCGAGCGCGGGCAGAACGTCTGGCAGGCGCTCGGTGGGATGCAGCTCGGATCGCTCTGGGGGCACGGTAGCTACGTCGCACCGGACTGGAGCGCCGACTGGCTGCATCGCGAGGCGGTGCACATGCTCGACGGCTGGGCGATGATCGAAGCTGCCGTTCCGTACGCCCAGCTCGATCCGGAGCGCCAGGCGGCGCTGCGGTCCCGCCTGCAGTCCGCGGTACGCCCGAATCGCTACGATGTGCGGACGGGAGTGCTGACGATCGACCCGGCGCGCGCGCGGGCGTTCGCAGCGAACGCCGCACACCTTGCCGACGTCTTCGGCAACGGCCGCAGCGACTACGCGATCCCCGCAGGCGCGCTCGCAGATCCGACAGCGCAGCGCGAGCTCGCGGCGTTCGTCTTCTGGACGTCGTGGGCCGCGAGCACGCAACGTCCGAACGACGTCGTCACGTACACGAACAACTGGCCGCACGAGCCGTTGGTCGGCAACACCTTGCCGGGCGATTCGATCGTCTGGACGGGAGTGTCGGTCATCGTGTTGCTCGCGGGCATCGGCGCGATGGCGTGGTGGTACGCCGCGCGGCGCCGCGACCCGCTACCCGAGACTGCCCCCGAGAGCGATCCGCTGATCGGCGCGATGGCGACGCCCTCGCAGCGGGCGACAGTGAAGTTCTTCTGGCTGGTCTCGGTGATGATCCTCTTCCAGATCACGTTCGGGGTCGTGGCCGCGCACTACGGTGTCGAGGGCGACGGGTTCTACGGGATTCCGCTGTCGCAGGTGCTCCCGTACGTCATTGCGCGCACGTGGCACACGCAGCTCGGCGTGCTGTGGATCGCGACGGCGTGGCTCGCCGCGGGCCTGTACATCGCCCCTGCCATCGGTGGTGCCGAGCCCAAGGGCCAGCGCCTCGGCGTGAACGTGCTGTTCGTCGCGCTCGTCCTCGTGGTCGGCGGCTCGATGGTCGGCCAGTGGATGAGCGTGAATCACATGCTCGGTACCGGCGACGCGTGGTTCTACTTCGGCCACAGCGGCTACGAGTACATCGAGCTCGGTCGCGCGTTCCAGGTCGGCCTGTTCGTCGGCCTGCTCCTGTGGCTCGGCCTGGTCCTGCGCGCGATCTTGCCGGCGTTGCGTCGCCGCGACGACCAGCGCCCGATCCTGATCCTGTTCGCGATCTCGTCGCTCGCGATCGCGGGCTTTTACGGCGCCGCGCTCGGGTACGGCAAGCACACGAACCTCGCGATCGCCGAGTACTGGCGATGGTGGGTGGTCCACCTCTGGGTCGAGGGCTTCTTCGAGGTGTTCGCGACGGTGGTCATCGCGTTCCTCCTCGCGCGACTCGGCCTGGTTCGCCTCGTCACCGCCGGCCGTTCGGTCGTCCTCGCGTCGACGATCTTCCTCGCGGGCGGGATCATCGGCACACTGCATCATCTCTACTTCTCGGGCACGCCGACGTACGTCGTCGCGCTCGGCTCGGTGTTCAGCGCGCTCGAGGTCGTCCCGCTGATGTTCGTCGGCTTCGAAGCCTGGGAGAATCTGCAGCTCGCGAAGGCGAAGCAGTGGGTCCAGCAGTACAAGTGGCCGATCTACTGCTTCGTCTCCGTCGCGTTCTGGAACATGGTCGGCGCCGGCCTGTTCGGCTTCATGATCAACCCGCCGGCGGCCCTCTACTACATGCAGGGCCTGAACACGACGCCGTTGCATGCTCACGCCGCGCTGTTCGGCGTCTACGGCATGCTCGGCATCGGCCTCATGCTGTTCTGTCTGCGTGCGCTGCGTCCGGAGCTCGCGTGGCGCGGTCGGTGGATCGCCATCGCGTTCTGGTCGATCAACGGCGGGTTGATGGCGATGCTGATCCTCAGCCTGCTGCCGATCGGCTTGTTGCAGACCGTCGCCGCGGTCGACGTCGGCTACTGGCACGCACGCAGCAGCGAGTTTCTCCAGACCGGCGTCATGGACGACCTTCGCTGGATGCGAGTCGTCGGCGATACCGTCTTCGCGTTCGGGGCCGTTGCGCTCGTCGCGTTCGTCGGGGCGCTCGCGACCGGCCACGCGTACAAACCACCCGGCGTGGCGAACGACGTGCTCGGGCTTCGGGGCTCCTCAGGCGCCGACCTTGCGCATGCCGAGCGACACGCGGCGCGACAGCAGGTCGACCAGCATGAGCGGCAAGAGTAGCCAGATCAGCACCTGCGGCCACAGCGACTCGGTGCGCAGCCGTGAGCCCGGATCACCCGGTAGCCCGACGATGTCGTCGACCGGGCCTTCGCGCGAGGTCAGCTCGAGCTCCGCGAGCCACGCGGGATCCCACGCGAACTGCGACGGCCGCAGCTCGCCGGGGTAGGGCACCGAGACCTGCGCGCTCGCCTCGGCGACGAGGCGCGGCGGCTCGTCGCGATCGTGCAGCTTCGCTCGCAGCACGCGCTGGCCCGAGCTCACGTCGCCGAGCTCGCCCTCGTAGCGTCCGGGCGCCGACAGCTCGAGCGTGATCGTTCGCGTACGCGCCGGGTCGTCCTGCGCGAGCGCAGGATCGAGCACCTCGAGTGTCGCGTCGAGCTCGTTCGCGAAGCCCTCGGGCGAGTCGACGTCGACGACGACGTTCCACGTCGAGGGATCGTCGCCCGCGACGATCTTGATCGTCGCACCACCGAGCATCGTCGCGCCTTGGCGCATCGTGTCGCGCGCAAGCTGACCCCACAGCTTGCCGAAGCCGCTCCACCCGAGCCAACCCGCGGCCCAGCGCGCCTTCGCATCGCTCGCGAACGCTGCAGTCTGACCGAGGCCACGACGACCGCGGACGAGCAGCGGCTCGCTGTCCTGCGTACGCAGCAGCACCTCGGACAGCGGCTTGCTCTTGACCGGCACGATGCCGCGCAGGCCCGGCGCGCGCGCGAAGTCGATGCCGCGCAGCGCCTGCACCGACTTCGCGACCCGCGCGTAGTGCAGGCGCTCGTCGACCGCGTTGCGCGTCGCTTCCTTCGTGTCGCGGCTGAAGATCCGCGGCACGTCGGTGCCGTCCTGACTGAAGTAGTAGCGGCCACGACCGCGGCTCGCGACGCGGCGCAGAAAGTCCTTGCCCGCGCCCGCGCCGACGCCCACGGCGGACACGGTGATGTCGCCGTCGCGCATGTCGCCGAGCAGCGCGTCGACACCCTGCTCGGGCGACTGACCGTCGGACAAGAGGATCACGTGCTTGACGAGCGCATTGCTGCCCGCGAGCTGCAGGTACGCCTCGCGCAACGCCGGCAGCGCGTTGGTGCCACCGCCGGCCGCGAGCCTGCGGATGTCGCTCGCAATGCGCATGCGGTTGCTCGACTTTTGCAGGCGCACGAGCACGTGCGGCCGCGAGTCGAACGCGATCACGCCGAGCTCGTCGGTCGGCTCGAGCGTCGTCGCGGTCGCGCGCGCGGCTTCCTTGACGAGATCGAGGCGGTCTTCGGCGCTCATCGATCCGCTCTTGTCGACGACCAGCACGAGCGCGAGCTTCGGCTGCTCGCGCTGACGCTCGCCCTCGAAGCGCACCGGCAACGTGTGCTCGATCGACGTGCCGCCCCAGCCGCCGGTACCGAATGAATTCTCGCCGCCGACCATGATGAACCCGCCGCCGTGGAGCTCGACGTACTCGGCGACGGCGTGCTGCGACGCGGCGGGCACTGAGCGCGCGGCGACGTCGGAGAACACCACCAGGTCCCACGCGCGCAGCTCGTCCGCCGTCTGTGGCACCGCGCCCGGGCCGATCGTCTCGACGTCGAGGTGATCGGCCCGCAGCGCCTGCGCGAGCGGACCGCCGCCGTCGGTCGACGCGAGCAGCACGCGGGGACGACCTTGCACGTCGCCCGCGACCGCGACGCGATCGTTGCCGGGCATGCGGTTGTCGGCGGCATCGAGCACCGAGGTGTCGAGCGTCGCCGCGAACACGACCGGTCCCGGCTTGGTCGCGCGCGCGGACATCTTCACCTGCGTGCGCCCGACGCCGAGCGCGACCTTGCGCTCCGACTGCATCGAATTCGGGGCGCCGTTCTGATCGAGGCGCAGCACCAGCTCGTGCGCGCGCGTCGACCACAGATCGATCGCGATGTCGAACGTCTGGCCGACCCGGAGCTCCTTCGGCAGATGCACCGCCTCGACCGCGACGTCGTTGCGGGCGGCCGGCGCGAACGATCGCGTGTGGACCTGGACGCCGGTTGCGGCGAGCTCGCGTGCGGCGCTCGCGAGATCCTCGCGCTCCATCGCGCTGCCGGCCGCATCGGTCACGAGGACGATGCGGCCCTCGGTCTGAGGATCGACGAGCGCGGCTGCGAGCCGCAGCGCGCCGGCGTGGTCGCTCGCGAGCGCGTCGTCGCCCTCGCTCGGCACGACGAGCAGGTTCGGATCGGCGTCGTCACCATCCGAAAGATTGGTCGGACGCACGACCGATCGCGCCGCGTACGTGACGAGGCCGACGCGCGTGCGATCGGCACGCTCGATGTCCGCGGCGTCCTCGGTCTCGCGCTGCGCGAGCGCGGTGGCGAGCAGCTCGCGCGCCTGGGCGAGCTGGGTCTCGTCGACGCTCGCCGAGGTGTCGATGACGAACACGACGGTCTTGCCGCGGATCGGGCTCTCGAGGCTCGGCATCGTCAGCGCGAGCGCGACGGCCATCAGCGCGGCGGTGCGTAGGAACAGCTGCAGCGCGAGCTGCCACGCGGGCGCGTCGACGAGCGATCGCCACACCGTCGCGATGAAGAACGGCAGCGCCGCGATCGGCACGAGCCACAGCGCGGACGGCCGCGCGAGTGTCACCACGTCGTTGCCGGACGGCGACAGCTTCGCGGCGAGCTCGGCGGGGATCTGAACGGACCACGGCGCGACCTCGGGCATCGCCATCGCGAGCGCCGCGGCGGCACCGAGCGATGCCACGAGCACGACTACCGCGATCCACCAGCGATGGCGCGCGTTCGCGGGTGCGTCGCTCATACGGTGATCCTCCGGTGGTACGTTGCCCACTCGACGACGACGATCGCCGTTGCGAGCAGAATAATCGCGGTCCAAAGCGGACCCTGTGCGACCGGTGCGGGCGTCGGTGCCTCGCCTGCGAACACCGCGGGATCGAGATCGGCGGTGCGCGGATGCAGATCGCTCGCCGCAGTGCCGGTCTGGTTCACGGCCAGCTCGGCGCTGCCGATCGCGTCGCCGTCGACCGCCGTGAACTCGAAGAAGCCCGGCTCGAGCGCGCGGAGGCGGATGCGACCGTCTTCGACCGGCTGCTCGCGCTCGGTGCCGTCCGGGGCGCGCACGACGACGCGCGTCACCCCATCGACCGCCATGCCGAGCTCGGCGAGCGCGAGCTCGCGACTTCCGCCGAGCGCGATCGAGGCGACGAAGCCCGGCTCGCGCTGCTCGAAATATTTCAGCACGTTGTCGACGAACAGCGGGAACGCGACCCGCAGCGGCAGGTCGGTCTGCCGGGGATCGAAGCCGACGGCGACGAGCCCATGATCCCCGCGCTCGCGCAGCACCATGATCGGCTCGCCGAGCGTGCGCACCAGCGCCTGATCGCCGGGCTCGAGCGCGAACGTCGTACCGCGGGTGATGTTGACGTCCTTGAGCACGACGTGCGCGAGCACCGGATGATCACGGAGCTGCTCGGTGAGAAACGGGCGTTTGATGTCCGCACGCTTCGCGATCGCAAACGGCGAGCTCGCGCGTCGCCATGGATCGAACACGAGCAGGTGCGCGTCGGGCAGCGTCGCGGGCAGGGGAGCATCGGCGACGTCGAACACGACGACGTCCGCGTCGCGCAGGGCCGCGTGGCCAGCAACGGCCTGCGCCGGCGTCACACCGGTCAGCTCGACGTGCTCGCCCTGGGTGAGCAGCGCGGCCTCGAGGAACAGATCGGTGCCGTCGGTGACGACCACGACCGTCAGCGGCGACAACGGCGGCACGACAGCGTAGGCAACGTCGTCGAACGCGGGACCGAGCGCGGTGGACATGCCGGTCGGCGGATCCTCGACCACGCGCAGGTGCGCGACGAAGCGGGCGCGCGCAGCCTCGAGATCGGCGAGCGCCTCGCGCTTCGACTGCCCGGGCAGCAGCTCGAGGCGACGTCGCCCGACGCTGACGCCATCGGCCTCCACATCGAGCTCGACGACGGCGGGCGCGTCGCCGAGGTTCTTCACCTCTGCGAGGACCTCGACCTTGTCGCGCGCATTCGGGTAGCGACGGGCCGCGAACGCCGTGATCGCGATGTTCTCGGTCGCACCGTCGACCGTCGCGATCGTGCACGGCACCGCGCCCTCGGTGCAGCGCGACAACGCCAGCATGCCGGCGTCGTCGAGCGCGCCGTCGGTCAGCACGAGCACGCGCGGGCCGTCGGCATCCGCGACGACGTGCTCGGCGAGCGCGAGCGCGCGGGACAGATCCGCCTCGCCGTAGCTCGGCTCGATCGTGGCGAGCGCGGCCGACAGCGCCGCCTGCTCACCGGAGCGCGGCGCGACGACGCCGACCTCCTCGCCGGCCGAGATGATGATCGCTTGATCGGCCGGCCCGAGCGCCGCGATCTCCTGCTGTGCGCGCACGCGCGCCGCATCCATCCGCGTGCCGCCATCGGCCGTCGCGCCCGACATGCTCGCCGATCGATCGACGACGATCGCGATCGTCGCGGGCTCGCGCAGCCACACGTCGGGCCGTGGGTCGCCGAGCGCAGAGAGGATGAGCAGCAGCACCACGAGCTGCACGAGCCACGACAGCACGCGCCGTAGCCGTCGCCACAGCCGCCGACTCTCGCTCTCGCGCGTGACCAGCTCCCACAGCGCGGCGAACGGCACGACGACCTGCCGCCGCCGCATCCGCAGCAGGTACAGCCCGGTGATCGCGACGGCACCGCCGATCGCGAGCGGCATGAGGCCGGCGAGCGTCATGCCTGCAAACGTCATAGGAGGATCCCGCCCATCCTGAACATCCGAAGGACGAGGTCATCGAACGGCACGTCGATGCTCGCGCGCACGTAGTGGATCCCGCGCGATCGACAGCTCGCCTCGAGCTGCGCGCAGAACTTCTCGTGCGCCTGGGCGAATGCATCGAGCGTTCGGGCCGACACGGTCACCTCGCGCCGTGTGCCGCCCTCGCAATCGACGACCGTCACGTCACCGCGCAGTCCGGTGCCGCGCGGGTCCGCCTCGATAGGATCGATGATCTGGATCGCGACGGGGTCATGCCGCCGAAAGCGCAGCATGTTCAGTCCCTCGAATGCGTTGAGGTCGTAGAAGTCGCTGATGACGACCGTGAGCCCCGGCTGGCTGCTCTGCGCCGCGACGCGCGTCAGCCCGTGGCGCAGATCCGTCGGCCCGCCGGTGTCGCTCGTGCGCAGGAACTCGAACACCTTGAAGATGCGACCCTTGCCGCGCACGGCGGGCAGCGTCTCGAACGACTTCCCGCTGATGCAGGACATCCCGACGCGATCGAGGTTCGCGAGCCCGACATACGCGAGCGCGGCCGCGACCTGCCGCGCGTACTTCAGCTTGCGCTTGCCGCGGGTCGACATCGAATCGCTGACGTCGACGACGATGCGAATCGGCAGATCCTCGTCCTCTTCGTACAAACGAATCAGCCGGTGGCGCAGGCGCACCCACGCGGTCCAGTCGATGTAGCGGATGTCGTCGCCGGGCGAGTACTGGCGGTGGTCGGCGAACTCGAGCCCGCTACCGACCTTGCGGGTCTTGCGTTCGGCGCGCTGCCTGCCGCGAAACAGCCGGCGCGCAATGACGTGCAACAGTTCGAGCTTCGCGAGGAATGCCTCGTCGAAGATCGTGTCGTCGTCCGCACCTTTCGCGACCGCTCGTTGGCGCAGGGCCACCTTTTGTCTCGCCTTACTTGTCGGCCGGCACCGCGGCCAGCACCTTCGCGAGACAGTCGTCGACGGCGATGCCCTCGGCCTCGCCCTCGAAGTTGAGGATCACGCGGTGACGCAGCGCTTCGCTCGCGACCGCCCGCACATCGTCGATCGACGGTGTCATGCGTCCGTCGAGGATGCAGCGAATGCGCGACCCGAGCAGCATCGCCTGGGCGCCGCGCGGGCTGCCGCCGAATCGCACATAGCGCTTGACCATGTCCGGAGCACGCGAGTCCTCGGGATGCGTCGCACGCAGCACGCGAACGACGTAGCGCGTGATGCTGTCGGTCACCGGAATCGCGCGCACGAGCTCGCGCATCTGCCCGATGCGATGAGCATCGAGCGTCGGCGTGACCTCCGCGACGTCGATGCCGGTCGTGCGATCGAGGATGCGGATGAGCTCGTCTTCGGCGGGGAACTCGACCTGCATCTTGAACAGGAATCGATCGAGCTGCGCCTCGGGCAGCGGATACGTGCCTTCCATCTCGAGCGGGTTCTGCGTCGCGAGCACGAGGAACGGATTGGGCAGCGGGCGGGTCTGGCCGCCGGCCGTGACCGTGCCCTCCGCCATCGCCTCGAGCAGTGCGCTCTGGGTCTTCGGGGTCGCGCGGTTGATCTCGTCGGCGAGCACGATGTTCGCGAAGATCGGCCCCGGCTGGTACTGCAACACCGGCCGGCCGCTCGTGTCGCCCTCGGACTGCAGCAGCATCGAGGTGCCGACGATGTCCGCGGGCATGAGGTCCGGCGTGAATTGGATCCGCGCGAAGTCGAGATCGACCGCGCGTGCGAGCGTGCGGATGAGCAGCGTCTTGCCGAGGCCGGGCACGCCTTCGAGCAGCCCGTGGCCGCCTGCGAGCAAGCACGTGACGACGGAGCGGATGACCTTGTCCTGCCCGACGATCACGCGCTGCACCTCGGCGGTCAGCGTCGCGAGGTCGCGTTGCATCGCTTGCAACTCTTGATGGGTCTGCGTAGTGGTGATCGCGGTGGACATCATCGGCCCTGAATCATTTGATAGTAGCGCTTGACCAAGCGACGCTGTGCTGCCGGAAATGCGTCGGAGTCGAGCGCGCTCTTGGCGTGGTCGCGATATTTTTCGTAGGTCTTGCGATACGGCTCGGTCGCGAATCCATTCTGGCTCGCGTCCTTCAGGATCTCCGCCTTGCTGACGCCGCGGCCGCGCTTCACGTTGACGCGCACGTCGTTCGCATCGCTTTTGATCGCGCTCGGATCACCGAGCGGATCCTGCGAGCCGTCGCCGATGCCGTCGCCGCTGCTCGCGGGGCTCTGGTTCTGACCCTGGCCTTCGCCCTGGCCCTGACCTTCGCCTTCACCCTGACCTTCGCCCTCACCCTGTTCACCTTGGCCTTCGCCCTGACCTTGGCCTTGCTGCCCTTGGCCTTGTCCATCTTTGCCCTCGCCTTGGCCATCCTTGCCGTCGCCCTCCATCATCGCCTGCGGATCGCCTTCGCCGACCTCGCCTTCGACGAGCAGCGTGGACTTGCTGCCCTTGCCCTTGCCCTTGCCGTCCTTGCCCTTGCCGTCCTTGCCGTTCTTGGCCTTGGCGCGGCGCAAGGACTCCTTCAGGTCACCGAGCTGCGACTCGGCGCGCTTCTGGTTCTGCACCTTGCGCACCTCGTCCTCGATGCCCTTGGCGTCCTGGGCGGCGTCCTTCAT
>Ga0163144_10001934_pt1 | contig 48338 bp, 36 predicted proteins | sample OliLak19BULKMAT1_FD_123175 | JGI IMG/M metagenome (GOLD analysis project Ga0163144, IMG submission 123175) | Freshwater microbial mat bacterial communities from Lake Vanda, McMurdo Dry Valleys, Antarctica - Oligotrophic Lake LV.19.BULKMAT1 | ecosystem: Environmental > Aquatic > Freshwater >... | reverse complement strand
CGTCGAACTGTATCGCTATTACGCCGAGAGCGACGCTCGAACGGTCTATCGCTATGACCTGAACACGGACACGATCGAGCGCCTCGGTAACATCCAAGAGCTGGCGATGCGGCACTGACGCGTTCGGTTTCGACGAGGACGACGTTATTGCAGGACGTTGTGTGGGTTGGCGGTATTTGTTGACTTGTCAGGAGGGGGTATTTACGCTCCACGATCGGCGGACGGTGCTTTCCCAATCTATTCCGCGAACTGGATTTGGGGTAACCGCGCCGGCAGAGTTGTCCGCTCTACTCGTCTTTCTCCGGAGATCAGCGCACCATGGGTCAAACCGTCCCCACCCGCCGTCGTTTCGTCTGTACCGAACCACTGGAAATGCGGACGCTGATGTCCACGGTCCCCAACGACCCGGACTACAACATCGACCAGCGGTTCACCAACATCAGCGCTCCGTTGGCGTGGGACATCACCACCGGCACGCGCTCGGTCGATGCGCAGGGTCGGTATGACCTTTTGGCGCGCACCCCGGTTATTGCTGTGCTCGATACGGGCATGGACATCAACCACCCCGATTTGATCGACAACCGGTACGTCAGCCCGTTCGAGATCGAAGGTGACGGCATCGACAACGACGCCAACGGCTTCATCGACGACGTGTACGGCTGGGACTTCACCGAGAACGACAACGACGTCGACGATGTCGACACGCACGGTACGCACGTCGCGGGCATCATCGGCGCTAAGGGAAACAACGGTGTCGGTATCACCGGTGTGGCGTGGAACACGACACTGCTGCCGATCAAGGCGCTCGGCGACTCGGGCAGTGGTACGTTCGGGGGCATCAACGAGGGCATCCGCTACGCGACACTGTTAAAGCGCCAAGGCATCAACATCGTCGCGATCAACGCCAGCCTCGGTGGGACGGACCCGGTCTACAACTTCGAAACGGCCACGGCCATTCGTGAGGCCGGCGAGGCGGGCATCCTGTTCATCGCCGCTGCCGGCAACGACACGCTCGACAACAACCCCAGCTTCAACGTCCCCGCGAAGTTCGCGCTCAGCCAGTTCAACGTCATCGCCGTCGCGTCGACGAACGCCGCCGACGAGATCTCGGACTTCTCCAACTTCGGTCAGACCAGCGTGCAGTTGGCCGCGCCCGGATCGGACATCTACTCGACCCAGCCGGGGGGTGGCTACCAATTCCTCAGTGGCACCTCGATGGCAGCGCCCGAGGTCGCCGGCGCGATTGCGCTCATGGCCTCGGCCAACCCCCGAGCAACGGCGCAGCAACTGAAGGACACGCTGCTCGCCAGTGTCGACGTGCTCGAATCGCTCGACCGGCCCAACGATCTGCCGTTCCTCGTTTCGACCAGTGGGCGTCTTAACGTCTACAAAGCCGTCCAGAGCATCCTCAACTCCGTCGTGAAGGTTGACGCCGGCACGAGTGGTGATTGGAAGGGCAAGTACGGCTCGGAAGCGTACGACATCCCCGGCGACGTGCGATCGTCGTTGCTGAACGATCCGTTGGTCACCTACACCGTCACCGACGAGACCGGCAACACCGCCGGCATCGGCACCGGTAACGCCGGCACCAAGTCCAACGCGCTCGAATCTGTCACCAGCACTGAAAAGGTCGGCACGTTCTACGAGGCCCAAGACCTCATCGACGTCCGCGTGGGCATCCCCAACCTGCCGCACCGCATCAGCCTCTACTTCACGCAGTTCTCCGGCACCAAGCGCACGCAAATGATCGAGGTCTTCGACCCCGGCACCGGCGCGCTACTGGCCGTCACAGAGGTCGGTGATTTTGCCAAGGGCAAGTACGTCACGCTCGATATCTCCGGTCAGGTCCAGATCCGCGTCTCGAAGGTCAAGGGTGCAAGCGTGGTCCTCAACGGCCTGTTCGTCGACCCCGTGCCGGTCGGACCGAGCAACTTCCGCGCCGACACCACCACCGGTGGTGACTTCCGCAAAGAATACGACACCGACGGCGCTGTCATCATCGGGCGAACCGACTTCCCCACGGGTGTGGTCGGCACCATCACCGACGCCACCACCCGCATCGTCAGTAACTCGACGACTCGCAAAGGCGCGCTGCTCCAGGAAGGTGAGAGCAGAAAGGGCAGCGTCGGCTACTCAGCGACGGAAACATCGGCCGTCATCGACCTCAACTTCGACGATGACACCGCGCCGCATCAGGTGTCGATCTACGCCATCGACTTCGACAAAAAGAAGCGCGCCCAGCGTGTCGAGCTGCTCAATGCCGCTGGCAACCTGCTCGACCAGCGCGAGCTGACCAACTTCACCGCCGGCGTCTACCTGACGTGGGACGTGGTTGGTGATGCGAAGATCCGCTTTACGAAATTACAGGGTCCGGATGCCGTCATCAGCGCGATCTTCATCGACGAAGTTGTCGGTGAATCAGGCCACTTCATCGGTCAGAACCGCACGCAGGGTGGTTTCTGGCGCGGTGTGTACGGGTCAGACTCGGCGTTCATCGTGGGCGATCGGGATGACACGTTCACCCCTGGCCAGGGCTTCTCACTCGACCAGACCGGTGGCATGGTCCGCGTTGTCGACTCGCTCACCTCGACCAACAAGGCCGCCGTGCTGAAGTACCTCAGCTCGACCAACCGCATTGCCGCGCAGCTTGAGACGCGCGACGAGATGACGATCACGCTTGAACTGCCCGAGATCGGCGCGCCCCAGCGGGTGTCGTTCTACGCCGCAGACTACGAGAAGAAGCGTCGCGCCCAGCGTATTGAGCTCTTCGACGACAACGGTGTGCTGATCGGCTCGACCGACATGGTCGCGTTCAACAACGGCGTTTACGCCACGTTCGACCTGAACGGCACCGTGACGGCCAAGTTCACCAACCTTGAAGACAACAGCAACCGCGCGGTCCTGAGCGCGGTTTACTACGACTAAGCACGATAAGCACGATCGGACCTGTGCCATTGCGGGTCCTCAGGCAAAAACCCACGACGCCTGGCGAATCCTCGCCGGGCGTCGGTGTTTGATGGAGGGGTGTTTTCCATCCGAGTGTCCGCGACGTCACTGGGTCGGTACAATCAGTTTGTGGCAGAATCCAATGACATCCCCGTGACGCTTCGCAACTTTCGGTCCGGTGATCAGCCTGCGTGCAAGGCGTTGTACCTGCAGGGGCTCGTCGGTGGGGCGACACTGGCCGGCAACGACATGGGGTTGGATATCGACGACATCGCCAGCGCCTACTCACCGCACACCGGGCACGGGTTCTGGGTCGCCGTCAACATCACGGGGGAAATCGTCGGCATGATCGGTGTTCTGCATCTGGAGGACGCCGTCGGTGAGATCCGCCGATTGCGCGTGCGTGTCGACAGCCAGCGGCGTGGAATAGGTGGCAAACTGCTCGAAGCGGCGATCGGTTTCTGCCAGGACCGCGGCTATCTCAAGGTCACGCTCGGTACTGGTATCGGCACACTGCCAGCGGTCAAGCTGTTCCAGAAGTTCCACTTCCGACTGGACAAGAAAAAGACGGTCGCGGGGAAAGAACTGCAATACTACTACCTGGACCTCTACGCCCGCGATCGACATGTGGGCGAGGCGGGGTGAGGCAAGGCCGATGCTCGTATAGCCTGCTTCGTCAGAGCATGTTCACTTCCAACGCAGCACGTCTTCCCGAGGCAAGCGGTAGCCCCCCGAGGGATCTCGATAGACCACAGGCGTCCGCACATTCGATCCCTCAGGTCGCTGCCGCTCCCTTTCGGGATGACAACTCGGCACAAGGCGCACCGAATGATTTAAATGCGCCATAGAACGATGCCGGCGTCCCTTCTACTTTATCTCGAGCCACACGGGCGCGGTCCACGCGCGGTCGGGTTGGTCGCCGGCGCGTTGGGTGAAGCGGAGGAAGAGGAACTGACCGTTCTTTTCGAGTGACAGGCCGTCGATCGCTGCGGGCTTGTCGGGCGCTGTGCTGCCTTCGTGCTTGATGGATTTGACGATCGTCGCTTCGGGGCCACCGATCGTTCCACCGAAGACGTCGATGTCGTACCGCGCGTAGGGTTCATCGGCGTCGGCGATCTCGAATTCGACTTTCACTGCACCCAGTGGGACCCTGGATGGGATGACATCACCAGCCAACTGCCCGTTGACGCGGACGATCAGCCGCAGGTTGACGTCTTCGGTCGCGTAAACGTGGCGCGCCCGCATGGCGGCCAGGATCGCCGGGCGCGTCAGCTCGGGCGCGATGATGCCAGTGCGGGTCTCGGTCAGGTCGCCCCAGTCGGGCTTGTGGTTGTCCTGATTGCCCGTCGGTGCGACGCGGAAGCCCAACTGCAGGAACGCGCGGTAATACTCCTCGGCGATCTGCGACGAACGTTTGCCAAGGATGCCCTTGGGGGGTTCACCATTGAGCAATTCGAGCAGTTGGGTGACGGGGGTCATCGACTTGAGCCAACCGGTGTCGTCCCCGAAATCGTCGCGACCGTAGGTGTTCTTGTTCAGCATGGTGCCCGGCCGCATGCCCAGGCCCGGGTGGTTCAACTGCATGATGGCCGGGGCGCCACTCGAGTCGGGGTTGGCAGCCATCCACTTCAACAGGCCCGCGAAGTCACCGTTGGGGACGTCGGTCGGCAGGATGGGCGCGGTGACGTCGTACACGTTGACGTGGTTGCCCTTGGAGATCGACGAGAACTCCTGCCCGTAGATCGCCACGAATTTGCCGGGGGTGGTGAACCGGTCACTGGTGGGGATAAGGGCGCTGTTCACCGGGCCGGTGTAGATGGCTTTGCGCTGCTCAGGCGTCGCGTGTTCACCCGCGAGCAGGTGGTTGTGCTCGGTCAACGCCATAAAGTCGAGCTTCGCGACATCCCGGGCATAGGCGAACGCCTCGGCCGGTGTGCCTGTGCCATCACTGACGGCGGTGTGAGCGTGCAGGTTGCCAAAGTAAATGTCCTTCACACCAAGCGATCGGTCGGCGGCAAGGCCTGTTGTCGTCGTGAGCGCGAGCAAGGTCAGTGAGGCGAGAATTCGGTTGTACATCAATCGAGATATTGTGCAGAGGGCGGTGTGGTTGTCACGAACGATCCGGCGGGACATGGTTTTCTGAACCGTGAAGCATGTGACTTGCCGGTCTGCAAGACCGTGTCACGTCAAGCGGCCGATCAGCGTCTGAATGATGTCAACGCCGGTCGGGCGTTGCCATTTGCGTCGAACAGGGCAAATGCGTCCCACATGGTGTTGTCGGTCCACTCGGGGCTCCAGTAGTAAACACCGTTGACGTGTTCGTTGGCGCGGGTGGCGGTCAGGAAGTCCTTGAGCCACTTCGCCTGGCCGGTTTCGTCGAGTGAGTAACCGTCGATCGGCTTGTTCCAGTCGGCAAACTGACCGGTGAAGTTCGGCGAGCTTGGGTAGCCGTGTTCAACGATCGTCACGGGGCACTTCAAAGCCGTCGCGACGGTGGCGATGTGCTTTTCAAAGGTCGCCAGTCCGTTTTCACCCGTTTTGGCGGACGTGGGAAAGTAACTCAGGCCCGGCAGGTCGACCGCGACGCCGTTGGTCAGCATGTATTCCCAAAACGCGATGCAATAGTCCGGGTCGGCCCATTGCGCCAGGTGGAGCATGAACTTCGCGTCTGGCTGGGATTTTCGCACGCCTTTCTGCGCCGCTGATAGGATTGGGACCATCCGCGACCAGATCCGCGTTTCCATATACGCACGGCTGACGCGCTTGGGCCATTCCTCTTCAAACACACCGCAGATGCCGAAGTCGATTTCGTTGCCGATCTCGTAAAAGTCGACCTTGATGCCCGCGTCGGTGAAGTGCCGGGTGACGCGGTCTGCATACACCTCGACGGCAGCGAGCGTGGCGGGCTCATCCAGGTCTTTCCAGATCGCCGGGACGGGTTGCTTGACCATGTCGGCCCAGTTGTCACTGAGGAAAATGACGAGATACGGTTTCAAACCCACGGCCTGCGCCCGCCGGGCGGTCTCGGTCGCGTAGGTCAGGCCGTTCATCCCCTCATCACCGGTCCAAAGGCGAACGCGCATGCTGTCAGCCCCCGCGTTGGCAAGCATTTGGAAGACGTCCCCCGGTGCACCGGCAGCGGTCGCGTAGCGCTTGCCCTTGGCTTCCAGGTTTAGCGCGTAGTTGACGTCGACCCCCGTGCGAAACACCGGTTTGGACGCCTGCGCGCCCGCGATGCTCGCCAGCCCGCAAATCGTCATCAACGCGGTCATCATCACCTTCCACATGCCCGCGACCATACCCGCTAGACGCCCCTAGCCGTCAAGACGCGTTGGGGGCGTGGAAAACCCGCGGGTCACGCCCGTCCCGGTGAACGCAACCCGTCGAACGCAGGGTTCGCAGGTCAACAACGGAAAACGGGCCGCCCACACTCCCTCGCGACCGGGCCGGTTTCGTTTTCAGCACTGCCAATGCACATTTTTTCCACTGTGCCTCAAGTTTTCCTGAGGGTGTCACCGATGTGATTATTGGAATCGGGCATTCCAACACATTTGAACCGAGACGGCCGACGGAACGGCTGGCTGACACTTGCGAGCTTAGCCGCTCGCACCAAACCAAGGAAGGTTTGAGACATGCGTACGATCGCGATCATCAATCAAAAAGGCGGTTGTGGGAAAACGACCACTGCCATCAATCTGGCGGCCTGTCTGGCGCGCCTCGGTCACAAAACCCTCCTGGTCGACATCGACCCCCAGGGTCACTGCGGGGTCGGCCTGGCCGTCCCCGAAGAGCAGATCGAGCGGACCATCTACGACACCCTGATCGAGACGACCGACGGTAAGGTCGCCCGCGTTGCCGACGTCGTCTGGCAAATCGCCAGCGACTTCGACCTGGCGCCATCCAACATCAAGCTCTCAGCCTTCGAGCAGGTCTTCGCCGGCCGTGAAGGTCGTGAAGATCGGCTTGCCAAGGCCCTGACCTCGGTGAAGGACGCCTACCAGTGGTGCATCATCGACTGCCCGCCGAGCGTCGGTTTGCTGACCTTCAACGCGCTGCGTGCCTGCGACGAGGTCATTGTGCCCGTCGAGACGGGTTTCTTCAGCCTGCACGGTCTGACCAAGCAGATGGAGACGTTGGAAGTCCTCAAAGAACGCTGTGAAAAGGACATCCTCATCCGCGTGCTGCCGACGCTGTACGACACCCGCACGAAGCTCGCTCGTGAAGTGCTCAGCGAGCTGCGGGCCAAGTTCCGTGGCTACCTGATGGAAAGCACGGTCAACTTCAACACCAAGCTCAAGGAAGCCGCCAGCTTCGGTCAGCCGATCACGGAGTACGATCCGGGCAGCCGTGGTTACAAGGATTTTGTCAACCTGGCCCGTGAACTGATGGGTCACCGCCCGACGGACGTGGAAGCCACGCCGGTGGAAAAACTCTCGCGACCGGCGGAGCTGGTCCAACGCGCCAAGGCACTGGCCCAACTGACGAACATCCAGTTCGGTCGTGGCAGCGTCACGGCAAGCCCGGCGACCCAACCGGCCACCCACGGCGCCGCGGTCATGGAACCGGCTGTCGCGTCACCGGAAGCGTCACCGCGTCCGAGCATCTTCGGAGACATGCGTGTCGCCCCGATCACCAATGCCACACCGGCCACACCGACCACACAGGAGAAGATCGACGCGTTCTACGGTGTGAAGCAGGTCGGTGAAGAGGTCCTCTTCGCCGTCAACTTCGACAGCGCCAAGAAGGTGCTGATCGCTGGTGATTTCAACGGTTGGAGCCAGATGGGCACCCCGATGAAGATGAGCAGCCCCGGCAAGTGGGAGACGACCCTCCCTCTGCCCGCCGGTCGCTACCGCTACCGCTTTGTCGTCGACGGCCAATGGGTCACCGACCCGAACAACACGTATGTCGAGTCAAACCAGTTCGGCGAGCTCAACAGCATCGTGGAAGTGGCGTAACACGTCCTTAGGACAATCCGTTCTGATGACCGCGGCATTCGTAATCTGAAATTTCTATGTCAGATCAGCACAACAACCACCGCCAGGACCTCCGCGACATCAGCCACCTGTTTCTCAGCAGTGTGCGCGACAAGGCCATGAACGGTGCCGCCAAGCCCAACCGCGTGCCACCGGGCAAGAAGATGGACGTCAGCATCGACCTGACGCCCGAAGAATTTGCCAGGATATGTAGTGGCACACCGGCCGACACGTTGCTAAACCCCGTGCGCAAAGTCCCGGTCACCGCGATCCTCGCCAGTCACCTGAACGGCACGCAGTTCGACCGGGTGAAGCAGTATGCACGCAGCCTGTCCAGCCGCGTCGGGCGCATCGGGCTGATCGAACTGGACGCCTCCGAATTCCGCTTGATGAGCTTCGAGCCGGCCAGCCCGGACGAAGCCGAACTGCACGGCGACAGTGGCCTGGGTGAATCGACCCCGACCGAAGGATACGACCTGTCGCAAGTCGCCGACGCGATCAACGAATTGCACTGCGACGTCGAGCAATGGCTCGTACTGCTCCCCAGCCCGCGCACCCCGGAAGCCAAGGCGCTGCTGCGTGACATCCGCCAGTGGACGCTTTTAACGACCTGCGACCACGACGGTGTCGTCTCCTGCTATCGCACACTGAAGGGCTTAGCCGACCTGCACACGCCCGGCGAAACGCCCGACCACATGGGTGTGCCCGCGTTGTCATTGGCGGCGCTCGGGGAGAGCGACGGTGAGGCCGACAAGGTTTACGAGAAGCTCTCTAGTGTCTGCAAGCAGTTTCTGCGTTGGCCGGTCGCGCGTGAGCCGCGCGTGGGCGGTCATGTCGATGCGATCGAAGAACACCTGATTATGTGTGTCCGCCCGTCGCGCGACAAGGCGCAACTGGCGTCGGCGACGCAGTGGGAAATCGTCGGAAAGTTCCTCAACACCATCCAAGAGCCGCTCGCCGTCAAGGCGAACGGGATTACGATGAACGACACCATGCAACACCCGTCGTCCGATACGTCGCGCCATCTGGCGGACATCCCGATGTCCGAACCGAAGTCGACCGTCGCTGTCAGCATGCACGAACCGATTCACGAGCCGATGTATTCGATGCAGGAACTGCGAGCAGTCAGTACGCCGGCGACCCCGACGACACCGACAAACGCCGCACCTGACATGTCGACCCCGGTGTACAAGATGCCGACACCGACCGCGACGAGCGACGTTCTGGATGAAGTCGTCGAACTGGCGGGTTCGGACGCGTCACCCGGCGCGATCCTCTCGTCGATCGTCCGCCACGAAGCGGGTGGCCTCATCGAGTGCCCGATCCGCCCACCGATGTGCCCCGACGCCCGCCTGGCCGTCGACCGCCAGCGTGGGCTCGTGCTGCTCGGTGTGTCGCGCACGGGCCTGACCGACCTGAAGCTCATCGGCCAAGCCTACCGCTGGCTCTGCGAGAACCGCCCCCTGATCAGCATGGCCGTCCCACAGATGTCGATCGACGCCCACCAGTTCCCACGCTTACGCCTCTTCGTCGACGGCAGCGACCTGTCGAGTGAAGTCCTGCAACCCCTGCTCCACAGCGGCAACGTGACCGTCCAGGCCTACCGCAAACTCCGCTGGGGCGCCAAAACCGGCCTGCTGCTTGCGGCGGCGTAAGAGATCGTCCTCGAACCACCGCGTCGAGTTTACGTTTAGCCGCTGGCCCGCAGGGCCGCCCGTCGTGCTTCTATGGCAAATAAGGCGTCTCTTCGGGACGGCGGCTAAACGGACCCGTTTTTGAAACCGTCTCGACCTCGAACCAACAGAAAACGAAGTGGAAAGGGCAGGCCGATCGGGCCTGCCTTTTTTGCTTTGACTGACGCAAGATTCTCGCTGGGCGTAAAAAGTGCGCCACATAGCGTCCAGATACGCACCGATCGATCGAGCATCGCCGACATTTTTGCTTCCGATTCCTCGATGAAATTCAACACGGTCCGGCGAAAAAGCGCCGTACAGCGCTCTGGCGCGCACCGAATTCGTAAAAAGTAGGAGCGGGTCGTGCCGGTGGACGGCGCGGGTCGTTCACGATGTTCTTTGAAAAGTGAATAGGGTGGGTCACGACGGGTCGCCGCGTGCTGTTTAGCGGCTGGTCCGCAGGACCGCGGGGTTGCTGTTTTGGCAAGTGGGCGTCCTTCGGGACAGCCACTAAACGGATGGGCGTGGCAGCTCAATTTTGGAAATTGGCGTTGTATGGAAGGTCGTCGGTTTATGTCGGTTGTGGTCGTTTGTATGTCGGTTCGCGGTCGTTTGTAGGTCGGTTTCACGCGACATGGAAAAGTCGTAAGTGCATTCTATTGATGAATTTATCGAAATTAGAGAGTAAGAAACGACCCTGTTTTTCTTTTTCGCGCCAATGTCGATCCTGCGATCACTCGGCCGGGTTTGGGCCTGCGGACTCGACGTCACCGGCGTCGATGGAGCCATCGAAGTCCATGAGGAACTGGACGCGCTGCATTTCCTCGTCACCGACGATCTTGCGCAGGATGCGGCGGGCGCGACCGACACCGGTCCGCCGACTGACGTGACCGAGGACGATGTGCTTGTTCTTCAACTTCGGCAGGATCTTGGCGAACTCGTCGACGTGCAAATGCCGACCGGCCTTGGCTTTGGCCTTGTGGTCGGCATCGAAGAAGGTGCACTCGGTGATCAGTGTCTCGGCGTTGACCACATCCGGGTCGTCGAACGCCGGGCCGGTCGACGTGTCACCCATGAACGTGACGGTGGGGACCTCCAGACGGTACTGGATCTCGATGCCACTTTTCTTCATCTCGGCCAGTTCAGGACCGGTCTTGTCCATGTACTCGGGTTTGAGCTTTTCGCGGATGCTGATCAGCGAGTAGCCGAGGCTGGTGCCACCATGATGCGTCGCGAAACAGCGGATGCCGAAATCTCGCCGGACCTCGTACATCTGGCCGGCGCTCATGGGGACGAGCTTGTACGGTGTGCCCTGGCGCTCGACGTCGCGCCAACAGCGCAGCATGGTGTCGACCGCCCGCTCCATCTCGCGCGGCAGGAGGATCGTGCCGGGCTTCATCCCCTGGAAGTACCGCTGACTGAGGTAGTACGCCAGCCCGGCCAGGTGGTCCATGTGACCATGACTGATGCAGACGATGTCGCTGGTCAGCGCGAAGTAGGGGCATCGACCGATGTCGAAGCAGACGTTCAACTCGGGGATCTGGACGACCGTCTCCTCACCGGCGACGGAGTACCCGACGACGTGGTACTGCCCGAACGGCAGGCGCGCGAACTTCTGGACAAGGTACGACTTGCCGGAATACGGCTTGGCTGGTGGCGACGCGTCGGCGGACATAGTCCGTCGAAGATAGACGGGGAGATCGACCCTGTCGAGGCGTCGCGATTGCTGTATCCTGCACAATGGGTTAGAGCGTTCCATGCGGCAATCCAAAGCCTTCACTCTCGTCGAACTCCTTGTCGTCATCGGCATCATCGCGGTGTTGATCGGCATCTTGCTGCCCGCGCTCGCCAAGTCGCGCCGCCAGGCAATGCTGGTGCAGTGCGCGTCGAACCTGAGGCAGGTGGTGCTCGCGATGCACCTGTACGCAAACGACCACAAGGGGTTCCTGCCACGGTTCGACCCTGCGGCGCCACCGGCGTTGACGGACACGGGCGCCAACACGGTCGACCAGGCCGATGCGTGGTACGACACCATGCGTCAGTCGTACAAGATGCCGCACGACGTGCTCTTCTGTCCCGAGTCGTCCGACTACGTGCGCACGACGAAGTACAACGAGCTGACCTACATCATCAGCGGCTACGCGATCTGGACCCCGCGGCGCGACGCGACGCTGGTCTACCCACCCGACCCGGGAACGCCGGGCTTCCCGGTCAACGGTCCCGACCCGATTCGCGGACCGATCCGGTTGGGCGAGAAGCTCGCGCAGTCCAACCCCGTCGCCGCCGACGCCGTCCTGGTGATGTCGACCAACGTGGTCGACGAGACGACCTACGACCTGGCCGCTGCGCCCATGAGCGACTTCGAGCCGGAGCTGACGCACCACTTCTACCGAGGCAAGCTGGACGTTGCCAACATCGCCTGGATCGACGGCCACGTCGAACGGCGGACGTCAAAGGAGATCAAGCTGCGCTACAAGAGCGACAATGCCTGGAATTGCTGGTAAGGCAATGGATGTTGCGCTCGGTCCCTGCGGGTGGAGCGCTACTTGATCTGGGCGATCAACGCGTCTGTGAATTGTTCGGTCGTTGCCGTGCCACCCAGGTCGCGCGTGAGCGACTTGCCCTCGGCGAGAACGGTGTTGTAGGCGTTCTTGATCTTCTCGGCGACGGCTTCCTCATGGATGTGGTTGAGCATCATCACACCGCTCATGATGCACGCCAGTGGGTTGGCGACGTTCTTGCCGGCGATGTCCGGGGCGCTGCCGTGAACGGCTTCGAAGACCGCGGCGTCGTCACCGATATTGCTGCCGGGCACACAACCCAAGCCACCGACGAGGCCCGCGCACAGGTCGCTGATCAGATCGCCGTAGAGGTTCTCCATGAGCAGTACGTCCATCTTGGTCGGGTCCTGCACGAGCTTCATGCAACCGGCGTCAATGATGACCTCGTCGTACTCGATGTTGGGGTACTCGTCCTCGTGGATCTTGCGGGCGCAGTCGAGAAACAGCCCGTCACTGAGCTTCATGATGTTGGCCTTATGGAAGACCGTGATGCGCTTGCGATGGCGCCGGGTGGCATAGCGGAACGCGTAGCGCGCAATGCGCGTGCAGGCGGCTTCACTGGCGACTTTCAGGCTCGTGACCACGCCGGGCACGACCTCGTTCTCGATGCCACTGTACAGGCCTTCGGTGTTCTCGCGCACGATGACCATGTCCACGTTCTCGTAGCGCGTCTTGATGCCCGGCAGACTCCGTACCGGGCGGATGGCGGCGTAGAGCTTGAGCTTCTGGCGCAGTTGGACGTTGACGCTCTTGAACCCCTTGCCCACGGGTGTGGTTACCGGACCCTTGAGCGCGATCTTGTGAGCCTTGATAGCAGCAAGCGTGCGCTCGGGCAGCACGTTGTCAAAGCCCTGCGTGAGCGCGGTCGCGCCGGCAGGCAGTTCGACCCACTCGACCGACAAACCCGCTGCCTCGATGACGCGCTGGGTCGCGGTCGTCACTTCAGGGCCGATGCCGTCACCAGGAATGAGCACGATCGTGTGTTTAGCCATGTGGGTTTCCTCGCGAGCCACTATACGCCTGCGGGCAAGGTGAGTGTAGACATGCGGCCCACTTATCATGGTTTCGACCGCCACCTGTCGCGCCTTCAGTTTTGCAAAAGGGGTATGGGAACGACGCCCGATAACACCGCGCAGTCCGTTACAAGCATTCCCCTTACCCATGCCCTCCATCTGGACGATGAAAGCGGCAGTGGTTGGTTCTTGTCCGCTTCGTGGAAGGGTTTGCATATGATTCCGGGGCAGGCTAGGTCGTCAAAGCAGCACGAGGCGGAGTTCAAGGTCGTCAACGACCAGCTCGACGCCACGACATCTGCACATCCGGACCATTGCCGGCGGCAGAACCCGCGCTTGCGCTATCGCAGGTCGTTCATCTCGGTGCAGATCGTGCAGCGGACCGGTTCACTGACACCGGTCGCGATGGCATCACGCGACCTGAGCGCTACAGGCATGTGCCTGTTGCACGCGGGCTTCCTGCATACGGGGACCAACTGCATCGTCACGCTGAAAAAGCGCCTCGGTGGTGAAGACCGGATCGCCGCGATGGTCGTGCGGTGCCGGCATGCTGGTGGCATCGTCCATTCGCTGCGTGTGAAGTTCGACAAACCGATCTGGGTCAAGCATTACCTTGATCCCGAAGAGTGCAAAGGTTTGACCGCCACGGCGCAGACCGACCCGTCACTGCTGCACGGCACGGTGTTGATGCTTGACGACCAACCGGTCGACCGCAGCCTGATGGCGTTTCATTTGAAGAAGACCAAGTGCGTGTTCGTCCCGTGCGCCACGTCGTCCGAAACAGTGGAGGCGGTGACGAGCAAGCGGCCGGACGTCATCTTGTGCGACCTGAACCTCGGGACTGAAAAGGGTGAGCTGGCGATAGCGGCGATCCGCAAGCAGGGGTATCGCGGGCAGATCGTCGTGATGTCGGCCGAGTCGGACGCGACGCGCATCAAGGCCGCATTGACCGCCGGTGCCAACGAGGTGTTCGCTAAACCGTACGATGCGCCGCGGCTCTACAGCAACCTGGCCGGTTGGTTGAAATCAGCCGGTAGTGGGGTGGACCAGCAACTGATCTACAGCACTCTGGCAGATGTCACCGAAATGGGCGAACTACTTGAGCAGTACCTCGCGCAGGTCATCGCGACAGCCGACCAGCTTCGCAAGCAGACCGCTGCGGGCAACGTCGCGACCGCTCGACTGCTGTGCCAGAACCTGATGGGCTCGGGCGAAGGCTACGGGTTTGGCGTGCTGTCCGAAGCGGCCCGCGATGCGCTGACGGCGCTGGACGCGACGCAATCGATTGCCGAGTCGCAGACGGAGCTGCACCTGGTCGACGCAATCGCCCGGCGACTGAGCCTGGGCAAACCAACCGTCGCGCCAGTGAAGCCACGCTTAAGCGCGTGATCTGATCCGACCCGTTACTGAGCGACATTGGGCCGCCGGGCGATCGCCTCTTCGGTCGCGACGCGGGCCACGCGGGTCGCGAGCAAACCATCGACGCCGGTGGGCATGTCGCCGTCCGTTCCACTTTGCAGGGACTTGGCAAACTGGGCGTACATCCCGTCGAAGTTCTTCTCCTCGTGCCACTGCAGGTGCTGCGTGCCGTGGCGGTTCACCAATTCGAAGACCCGCGCCTGGCGGTCATAGCGGATCACACCGTCGCTGCCGATCAACTCGTAGACGAAGTGACACCGCGCGTCGCGAGAGGTGTGGGCGTAGCTGTAGCTGATCTCGACCATGGTGTGGGCGCCGTTGGCGTGGTCGAGGTGAAGGTACATGTGGTCGGGCGCGCCGTAGTTGTCGACCCAGGCGCCGGCGCCGTAGTGATGGACGACTTCGGAGTCCATCCACCAGCGTGCCAGGTCGATCTGGTGCACGCCGCAATAGACCATCGGGCCACCTTCAAGCATGCGACCATCGCGCGCCGCGCGAGGTGACGCCGAGTCGCGTGGCTCGTACTTGCCGTGACAATCCCAGTTGTAGATCAACCTCAGCGATCGGATTGTCCCGATAGCGCCTTCGTGGACGAGTCGCTTGATCTGCAAAGCGCACGGAGCAAAGCGGTACGTGAACCCGACGTACAGCGGCACACCGGCGTCGCGCATCAGCGCGATCATCGTCTGACTGTCCGCCTCGTTCATCGCCAGCGGTTTCTCACAGAGCACGGGCTTCTTCGCCTGCGCCGCGAGCCGCACGTTCTCGAGGTGCGCCGGTGCCGGTGACGTGACGACGACCGCGTCGATGCCACTGCGAATGAATTCATCGGGATCGGTAAACCCGTGGGGCACACCGAAACGGGCCCGTGTGTCCATCATGCGACCGGAGTCCGGTTCGAAGATGCTCTTCAACTGGAAGTTGCCACTGCGCTGAATGGCCGGCATATGCCCGTAACTCGCGACGACACCGCAACCCATAAGACCAAGGCGAATCATTTGCGTGGTTATCGGTGGAAGTGAGGGCGGGGGTCAAGGGAAAGGCGGGGAAGGATGGAATCAGAAATTTAAAACGAGGAATCCACGAAATAGGTACTCACACGATTTCGATCGTTCCTCCTTCCCTCATTTCATTTGAAAAAATAAAAAAAGGATCGAGGGGCAAAGATCGAGGATCGCGACGGGATGCCGGTGGGAGGGCATCGACGCACACGATCCTCGAAGTTCTGACCTCGATCCTTATAGACGGATCGCTCGGAGACAAGGGGTCACCGAGGTCATTTCAAGTGGTGAAAGGGTCACCATGTTTTGGAAATCGTTGACAGCTGATTGCCACCCAATCCTGACAACACACATTTCGGAGAATCGCTTTACGCGACCTGTTCCTGCAGGGTGTCCTGCCCCGTGAGGACCTGGGCGAGGGTTTCTTGCAGACGGCGTTCGGCGTTACGGATGTCAAAGCTACCGACGCCGGTGCGGCGATGGGCCAGCAGGCGGTCAAGACCACCTGGTTTGCTGAGGACGTCCAGAAGCTTGGCATCGACAAGATTTTCGATGGCCCGACGAAGCGTTTCGGCCTGAGACACGGAGATCTCCTTGCGCACGCGGCGCTGTTGCAAGGGCGTCGACGCGGGGACGACGTACCGAACGTGGCACGTTCACCGCTGAGCGGCGCCAAACACAGGTGGATAGAACAAGAGATCGAAACGCTAACGAAGCGCAGATCCCTTTCACGTGCCTACGGAGTTAGCTGACGGGCTGGGAGCTGAAAGTCTCCCTCGATTCACTGCGATAGACGTACGGATTTCGTGGCGAGAAAAAATTGCCCGTGAATCCCATTCAATCGCGTGACCAATTCGCCCCTGCCATCAACGTCTTTGCGAGACATTGATGACGAACGTGGAACCAACCACTTCCACGTCGGGTTCTCCGCGCTTCTCGATGGCTCGAGAGGCTTAGGCGGTCAAGCAAGTCACATTCTGTTCAAACGGCAAAACCTGTCAACGACAAACTCTTCAAAAAGCGTGCTCTACTGAAAATAAATTTGCATTCGGGCACCATCGCCTTTGCCAGGTTTGCCTAACTGATACGATCCGGTCACATGCTGAGTTTGCAGGTTTCACTTTTTCTCGTTCCAGCCCTGATTGCGTGCAATGCCTTCTTCGTTTGTGCTGAATACGCCGTCGTCGCGATTCGTTCCAATGGCATCGGCCGCATGCGCGAGCGTGGCCATAAAGCGAGCGCTACGGCGATTGAATCGTTGAAGGCAGACCCAGTGGGTGCTATCGGTGCCATTCAGGTCTGCATCACTATGACCAACCTGATGCTCGGTTGGATCGGTGAACCGGCCATGAGCGAGGTGCTGCACATCCTGCTCGGCCCCCTGGCGCGGGTGATCCCCGAGGCGATCTTCACGACGTTCGCGACCGCCTTAAGCTTTATCGTCGTCACTTTGCTGACGGTTGTGTTAAGCGAATTATTACCGAAAGCGCTGACGCTTCGTTACGTCGAGACTGTCGCGACGTTTACGGCCATTCCCGTGTTGTGGGTTCGCCGGGCCGTGCGACCCCTGGTCTGGTTGATGAACGTGATGGCCAACGCGGTCAGTCGACCCCTGGGGCTTGGTCGCGTCGACGAGATGGAGAAGGAACATCACACGACGGCCGACATCATCATGATGACGACCAGTGCGGCAGCGGACGGGACCGTATCGCCACAGGAGCGGTCACTGATCCTCAACGCGCTGGCGCTCAACAAGCGCACCGCGCGGCAGATCATGGTGCCACGAATGCGGGTCGCGTACCTCGATCTCCGTTGGGACATGGCACGCAATCGCGAGGTCATCGAGGGGAAACTGCACAGTCGACTTCCCGTCTGTGACGGTGGGCTCGACAAGGTGATCGGGGTGCTCCAAACCAAGGAATTTCTCGCCGCGTATCACGCTGCGGGTGACAGCAGCGTGTTGTCGCTCATTGCGCGTAAACCACACTTCGTCCCGGAAACCGCAAAGGCCGATCGGCTCTTCCGGCACTTCAGTGAACAGCACACCGAGCTCCTGATCGTCGTGGACGAATACGGTGGCGTCGAGGGAATCGTGACGCTCCAGGATGTCGTCGACGAACTGCTGGCCGATGCGCCTGCGAATCCCGATGCCCCGTCGAGCCTAGCATTGCTATGATGTGCTGATGGCCGACGCGACCGTTCAGCACGACCCGCAGCACATGCAATGCATGGAAATCTGGGGCGGCAACGAATTGGCCAACACGGGCGTCACGATGCCCGGCCTCGACGCGTGGGTCTACTGCCGGCCGTACGAAGATGCGGATGCGGGTGGGGATGTGTACTACGTCTCCAGTTGTGCCACGGGCCGCATCACGCGCCTGCTCGTTGCCGACGTCAGTGGTCACGGCGCGGCGGTCTGCGACACCGCAGGTGAACTGCGTTCGCTGATGCGGCGATTCGTCAACCACCTGGATCAAACGAAGTTCGTCGGTTCGATGAACGCCAGGTTCACGACCTACGCGAAGTCCGGCTGTTTCGCGACCGCCGTCGTGACGACGTTCTTCGCGCCGACCAACGAGCTGGCGCTATGCGTTGCGGGTCATCCACCACCCCTCTGGTATCGCGCCACGCGCAAGACATGGGAATACCTGCAGCAGGAGACAGTCGCCGACCTGTCGAACGTGCCACTGGGTATCATGAGCCTCGGCGAGTACGAGCAGTTTGACGTGCGCCTTGGCCTCGACGACCTGGTCCTCTGCTACACCGACTCGCTCGTAGAAGCGCGGCTACCGCACGGGCAGGAGGTGGGCCAGGCTGGCCTGCTCGACATCGTGCGCACACTGGACGCGACGGTGCCAGCGACGTTCATTCCCGGGCTGCTGGAAGCGATCGACGCGCGCACGGACGGTGGGTTAAGGAACGACGACGTGACCGCGCTGTTGTTCCGTCCCAACGGCAACGCGCCAAGTGTGCCGCTGCGCGATCGGGCGATGGCGCCGGTCCGCATTGCGCGGGCGGCGTTCAAATCGATCGGGCGCGGTATGCCGTTGCCCGACCTGTCGATCGCGACGCTCGGTGGCGTCGTCTGGCAACGCCTCAACCGCTGGCGGCGGGGCGGCAAAGCGGCCAAACGCATGGACTAAACTCTATATCCGCATCCATGCGGGTCAATAGCACCGCGAAATGTCGTGCGAAAAACCAACGGCAAAAACTTGAATATCGTCATGTGAGGGCCTCGACATTAAGTAGGCAAAAATGTGAACCGATAACGATGGTGACGCGCCGGTCAACTTGATCGTGTGCGCGGGTCGTGGCGGTCGTTCGCTGGCGTTCAGTGAGCGCCCAGGGCCCGACAACGCCATTAGGGTCTTCATGGATTTCATCGCCCGCGACGTCATCGCGATAGTCGGCTTCGTGGTGGTCCTGTCGATCGTGCAAGGCGGCTTCGTCGCAGTCGGTTGGTACGTCTTTCAAAAACGTCGTCCATCTTCTGAAATTTCTACCACGCCCGATAACGCGCCGATTCTCACGGCGCGCACCCATGAGAAGAAAGACGAATTCCGCCTGCTACTCGAGCGGGTGCCTGCGATCGTCTATACCGCCGACTTCGGTGCCGATGGGCATTGCTATTATGTCAGCCCGCACATCAAGACGATCCTCGGGTTCGAGCCGGCCGACTGGCAGGAGAATGCGGCGTTTTGGTACGAGCGCATCCACCCCGACGACCGCGATCAAGTGATGACCGCCGAGGACAGTGCAAAGCTCAACGGCGAGTACAACGCCGAGTATCGCATGATCCGCAAGGACGGACGCGTCATCCACGTGAAGGACGACGCCAAGGTCCTCTACGACGACAGCGGCAGGCCGATCTGCCTGCAGGGCTTCATCTACGATCAGACCGACTCCAAGGCCGCCGCGCTGCAACTGCGCAGCAGCGAGCACCGGTTCGCTGAGTTCATGAAGCACTTGCCGGGCATGGCGTTCATCAAAGATCTGGACGGTCGATACGTCTACACGAACGATGCCTGGATGAGCCTGTTCCCGGCCGATACGAAGTTCGAGCTGAACACGACCGCCGAGCACTTGTTCACCCCGAAGGTCTTCACCGAACTGCGCGCCAACGACGTGATGGTGATGGAACAGAACCGCGCCGTCGAGCTGATCGAGCACTTTGGTCAGCCGGGCGGTGTGCGCGACTACCTTGTCAAGAAGTTTCCCATCCACACCGAGGCCGGCGAGACACTGCTCGGTGGCATCGCGATCGACATCACCGACCGCTGCCTCGCCGAGCGCCAGTTCGCGAGCATCTTCGAGAACGCCGTCGAAGGCATTTTCCGCACGAGCCCGGACGGCAAATACCTCGCTGCCAACCCGATGCTCGCCGAGATCTACGGTTATGAAAGCGCCGACGAGCTGAAGAACAACGTAGGAGACATCAGCCGGCAGTTGTACGTCGACGACGCGCGCCGCACCGACTTTCGCCGGTTGATGGACCAGAACAATTCACTGACGAGCTTCGAATCTGAAATCTATCGCAAGGACGGCACGCGCATCTGGATCAGTGAAAACGCGTGGAGGGTCTGCGACGAGCAGGGCCAGCTGCTGTACTACGAGGGCACAGTTGTCGACATCACCGCGATCAGGCAGAACCAGGCCCTCAGCAGTGCCAAGGACGCCGCCGAAGAGGCCAGTCGCGCAAAGAGTGAGTTTCTGGCGAACATGAGCCACGAAATCCGCACACCGATGACTGCTATCCTTGGCTACACCGACCTGCTGCTGGACGATCTGCGCGAGAGCCCCCGGGTCGCCGAGTGGTTGCAGATCATGCGGCGAAACGGCAACCACCTGCTGGGCATCATCAACGACATCCTCGATCTGTCGAAGATCGAAGCGGGCAAGATGACTGTCGAGCACATCGAGTGCTCGCCGTGCCAATTGGTCGCCGACGTGTCGTCGCTGATGCGGGCACGGGCGATGGAGAAGAAGCTCTCGTTCTCGTGCGAGTACGTCGGGAAGATTCCCGAGTCGATCCAGACCGATCCGACACGCCTGCGGCAGATCCTGATCAACCTCGTTAGCAATGCGATCAAGTTCACGCAGCACGGTGGGTTACACGTCGTGACGCGCGTGATGAAGACCGCTAGTGAGGAAGGCCCGGCTGTCATGGCGTTTGACGTCATCGACAGTGGCATGGGGCTGACGCGCGACCAGCAAGCGAAACTCTTCGAAGCCTTCAACCAGGCCGACACCTCGCACACGCGCCGCTTCGGTGGCACGGGGCTGGGGCTCGCCATCTCGCGCAAGCTCGCGCAGATGCTTGGTGGGGACATCACCGTCACCAGCCAGGAGGGCCAGGGCAGCACATTCACGGTCACGTGCAGCGTCGGCATGCTCGCGGGCGTTCGCATGATCACGCGTCCCCGGGAAGCCATGGTCCCCGCGACTGACGAAGGCACCCCGATGGCCGAAACCGGCAACGCGCTACCGACCTTGAAGGGGCGCATCCTGCTGGCCGAGGACGGACCGGACAATCAGCAGATGATCTCACTCATCCTGAACAAAGCTGGCGCCGATGTCACCGTGGCCTGCAACGGTAAAGTGGCGGTCGAGAAGGCGCTGGCGGCGTTTAACGAAGGTCGGCCGTTCGATCTGATTTTGATGGACATGCAGATGCCCGAACTCGACGGTTACGCCGCGACGCGCGACCTGCGCAACCGCAACTACCGGTTGCCGATCGTCGCGCTGACCGCCCACGCGATGGCCACGGATCGCCAGCGATGTCTCGACGCAGGGTGTGATGAGTACTCGACGAAGCCCGTCGACCGCCGAAAACTGTTGGGATTGGCCGCGCGGTTTATGCAGGGCTCACAACTGACCAGCGAGGACGCGAACTCGTCGATGACGCACCCACCACTGTACAGCGACCTGTCCAACGACCCCAACCTGCTGACGGCCGTGACCAGCTTCATCAACATCCTGCCTTCGCGCTTTGCTGCGATCCAGTCTGCGATGGACGGTCGCGACCTGGAGGTCCTCGCTAAGCTTGCCCATCAGTTGAAAGGGTCGGCCGGCACGTTCGGCTTCATGCCCATCACCCACGCCGCTGCCGCACTGGAACAAATTGCCAAGGGGCAGGCCGACCTCGTGAAGCTCACCGAGTCGGTCAAGGCGCTGGCAACCTTAGTCGCCCGCGTCCGCGCGGGGGGTGTGCCTGGGCAAGAACAGATGGCGTAAGGCTTAATGATCGCAAATGCCCAGATCAGACGCAGACTGAGGGGTTTCAACGGCAGGCGATGTCGACCAGATACCTCAATGGCTTCCCTAACATTCCTCATACGTAAATTCATTAAAAATTCTTGTTATTTTAGTGGCTTTGGGTATAAACACTCAGATGCGCTGACGCAGGTAAAGCGTGCGGGGGTGTGTTCAGTTCAGGAGAAGGGCAATGGCCACGGGTAACGTTAAGTGGTTCGACTCCAAGAAGGGGTTCGGGTTTATCGTTGGGCCCGAAGGCAAGGACGTCTTCGTTCACTTCAGCAGTATTGACGGCGATGGATTTCGCTTGCTGAAGGATGGTGAGCCGGTGGAATACGAACTCGTCACCGGTGCCAAGGGTCTGTCCGCGCTGAAGGTCAAGCGCGTCGCTGAGAAGGCCGCGGTATAGAAACCGGAATAGCTGACGATTCGATACTATAGGTTCGCGATGACAGCGAACCTCAAGAGGATGCTGTTCGCCTGCCTTGGTCACGAACAATTCCCTTTTGCAGCGTTCGACCTTTGATGTCCGTCTCGCAACCCCTTCGTCGTTCCCGTACTCTCTCGCACCTATGACCCCGTTTGCCTGGGGCATGCTCATCGGCTGGGTGAGCGGCCTGGCCGTTATCGCTGTTGCGGGCACTGTCGTCTATCGGCGGATCACGCTCCTGCAGGCCCGCGCGCGGGAATCGCAACGCCTGGCCCAGCTGGGCATCCTCACGTCCGGTCTGGCGCATGAGATCAAGAACCCCTTGTCGACGATCGGTCTGAACCTGCAGCTATTGAAGGAAGACCTGCCACCCGACGACCCCAACCGCCCGCGGTTGGTGTCGCGCCTTAACTCTGTCGTGCGCGAGGCGGCCCGGTTGAAGGACATCCTCGACGACTTCATGCGATTCGCAGGGCGCATCGAACTGGAGATGGTGCCGGTCGATGTGGGGTCACTGCTGGAAGATTTGGTCGATTTTTTCTCTCCACAGGCGCAGCTCAACCGGGTGCAGTTGCGCTTACGGAAACCCCCGACGCCCATCGTTGCCAAGATCGACGAGCGGCACCTGAAGCAGACGATCCTGAACCTGATGATCAACGCCACCCAAGCAATGACCGACGGCGGGGACCTCATGCTGTCAGCCAAGCGCGACGGTAACGAGGTCGTCATCGACGTCATCGACACCGGCCCCGGCATCGACGCCGACCATTTGCCACGCATCTTTGACGCTTACTACTCCACCAAGCCCGGCGGCACCGGTCTGGGCCTCGCGATCGCCAAACGCATCGTCGACGGTCATGGGGGGTCGATTGCCGTCCAAAGCCAGACTGGCAAGGGAACCGACTTCACCATCCGCCTGCCGGCGGTGAGTTGAGAGACGAGCCGTAGCAATCGATTGCGTCTTGGCTGTCCGCGATAAGAACTTCGATAAGACTTAAACGATCATCGTGATCCACGGTTGGGAATCAGCGTCACCCAGCTTTGCCTGCCGTACTGTAAGGGGAGCCAAAAAGGACGATGACAACCAGGATCTACGACGCGGCGGTCTGACCTTGTGTGATGTTGCGTTGGACCACGCTCAGCAAATGATCGGGTGTGTACTGCGCTTTAAGAAGATAGTCCTTCACACCGAGCTCGCGGGCTCGGTTGAGCGTGTGCTCGTCGGAGACGCCGGTCAGCAGGACGACGGGCACGTCGCGGAAGTGGCGGTCTTCGCGGAAGAGCATGAGGAATGTCAGACCATCGAGCTGGGGAATCATTACGTCTAGCAGCACCAGGTCAGGCTTCTGGTTCCGAGCCGAGGCCAGGGCTTCAAGGGCGCTAGCAACGCCAATGACGTCGTAACCCTCCATTTTCAGGAGCCTTACCAACGGCTTTCTGGCTTCAGCCTGATCTTCTACAACTAGAATCGACGGCATGCATTTAGAAGTATCGACGTAATCCCAGTCACTTGGCTAGGTGTAAAATTTGGGGAGTTGCCCTTGGCCCTGCCCAGGTTAGCGGGACAGGCCGATGTCTTACGCTAAACGCCCGTGGGACGGGTGGTCGCTGAGAGGACGGTAGAGATCGAACCCTCCGGAACGTTTAACTGGCCCAACTGACGCAACAGGTTCAGGTAAAAGAACTTGCGCTCGTATTCGGCACTGGCCAATTGCAGCTCGGCAGAGAGGAGTTGGTCTTGAGCGGTCAGGCGTTCGAGGTTGGTCGCTAGCCCTGCCTGGTAGGACTCATCTGCCTGTCGCAGGGCTTCTCGGGCGGCGGTGGCCTGGACTTGAAGCTCGGCCAGCCTCGCAAGGGTCGAGGTGAGGTTTTCTAATCCTTGCCGGACGTCGCGATCGATCTGGCGGCGCAGTTGGCGCTCGAACAGGACGGTCTGGCGGTACTGGCTCCAGGCGTCGCGCACGTCGGCATGAATGAGGCCTGCGGTGAAGATCGGGAGGTTGAGTGAGATCAGTCCGTTCCAGTCACTGTCGGTCGGGGAGCTTTCGCGCTCGAAGAAATAATTAGCATTGAAGTCGATGGACGGGTAGTACTGCCCAAACGCCACCGACACGTTCTGCCGCGCCGCCCGCACCTGTGCCTCGGCCGCGGCGAGGTCCCGACGGGCCGCTAGCGCGTTGCGCAGGATTTCCTGCATCACCGGCAGATCGGTGATGGGGTCGAAGCCATCGGGCAGATGCACACTGTAGATCGGGGCGTCGATCAAAAACGCCAGCGTCGAGCGACCGTTTTTCACGTCCGTCTGCGCTTGCAGCAGTTGGACGCGCGTTGCCGACACCTGGGCCTGTGATTGCGCGACATCCAACGGCCGAGCCAGGCCCGCCTGCTGGCGACCGGTGCTATCCCTCAGGCGTTCGGTCTGCACCTTGAGAGAACTTTCGAGCACGCGCACGGACTGTTCGCTGCGCAGGACCTCGTAATACACACGGGCCACGTCTAGCAGGAGCGCGGTCTGCAGGTCGAGCAGTTCATCGCGCCGCTGATCGATGGTCGCGCGGGCCCTGCGCGTATTGGCGACGTCGCGAAAGCCGTTGAAGGCGTTCCAGTCGCCCGTCAGTGGGACGTCGAGTCGATGGTTCGATGACGACGAACTGCCCGAGACGACAACCGTGCCTCCACCGGGCGAGCCGATCGCCGTGCCGGTGCTTCCACCGCCGTTCGACGACTTGTCCTGCACGAAATAGGTCGGTGTGAGTGAGATCGTCGGCCAAAACGCGGCGGCGGCGCGGTCCTTGTCGATCAACGCCTGCACATACGTCTCACCCTGCGACGCGAGTTGTTCGTTGTTGGCATTGGCCAGTTGCAGCGCCCGCACGAGTGACAGGGGTTGGCCTGCCTCGTAAGCCGGTCGGGTGCTGGGCGTGTCCCCGTCCAGCACCTTGCGGTACTTCGCGATCTCTTTGTCCTGATCGACCGCGCAACCCGCGACGCCAAGTGACACGACAGCGACGATCGACAACAAATGCAGGGGGTGGCCAATGGCCATGCGTTACGTCCTTGGAGTCTTGCAGATGCCACTTTCCAATGTCGACACGACGTGCTCGACGAGTGTGTTTTCGGGCAAATCTTTCGGCCCGAACAGGATCGCCGAACGGATCATCGTCGGGATATACGCGGTCGTCAGTTCCGGGTGCGGGTCGCAAATTTCACCGGAGGCAATGCCGTCGCGAAGGGCGCCTTCGATGAGCGTTGCGAGTTCGCGGCGTTTGGTGTCCCATTCACCGGGGTCGTTGCAGGTTCCCTGGGAACGCATAAGCTCGAACAACTGGGGATGCTGAAACGCGAACCGCGCCAGTTCGCGCACGACGGTGCGAATGCGTGTGACGGCGGATGTGGCGTTGTCAGATAAAGGGGCCTTCAACCGGTCGACCATCTCAGCGAACCCATCGGCAATGATGGAGAAGTAGAGGTCTTCCTTGCTGTTGAAATAAACGTACAACGTCCCCTTGCCCACACCGGCGGCGGCGGCGACGTCGTCGAGGCGAACTTTGTGGAAAGGTTCACTCGCAAACAGTTTCGCTGCAACGGCGGTCACATGTTTGCGTTTATTATCATCACGAAGACGCATTAAAACCCTGGTTGGCCCAACGCCTGGCGGTCATGCCACAAGTGAGAACTGACCAGTCGGTATTCTAGGGCTTCCCATGCACATGCGGCAACCGTATAAGCGGATCGGACATGAAAGTCGCAATGAAACGAACAACAGTCCTCCCCGGTGTCTCGCCGATGCTTGCGACGGTTGTCGTCGTATCGTCGCTGGCGCTCTTCACGACCGGTTGCGGGCAAGGGGAAGCCAACGACGACGCCAAGCCCCAGCAGCAAGCGGTGAGCGTCACGCTGGGCAAGGCCGAGTTGCGGTCGGTGGTTCGGACGGTCGACGTCACGGGCACGCTCTTCGGCGATCAGGACGTCACATTGGGTGCCAAGGTGCCCGGGCGCATCGCCGAGATCTTCGCCGATGTGGGTGATCGCGTGACGGCCGGTGACGCGCTGGCGCAGATCGACAAGACCGACTACGAATTGGAACAACGTTCCAAAGAGTCGGCCGTCACGGAACTGCTAGCGAAACTGGGGCTGACGGAACTGCCCAAAGGGGAGTTCGACGCCACGGTGGTGCCGACCGTCCGCCGGGCCAAATTGCAAGCCGACAACGCCGAAGCGAAGTACAACCGTGGCAAACGCCTGCACGATCAACCCCAACCGCTCATCAGCGATCAGGATTTTGCCGACCTGCAGACTTCGTGGGACGTTGCCAAGAGTGGTTACGACGTGGAACTGCTGACGGCCCGGTCGCAACTGACCGAGGCGCGATCGCGCCAGGCTGCGCTGGAAATCGCCCGTCAGCAGTTAGCGGACTCGACGTTGCGGGCCCCGGTCATCAAGGCCTCGCAACCGATGTCCGCCGCCGGCGCGCCGGTAACGAACCCCGCGACGACAATCTTTGGCGTCGCCAGCCGGTTGGTCTCGGTCGGTGAGTATGTGCAGGCCGGCACCCCGATGTTCCGCATCGTCGCTGACAACCCCGTGAAGCTCCGCGCTGCCGTCCCCGAGCGATTTGCCAGTCAGGTGAAGGTGGGGCAGACGGTCACATTAACCGTCGAGTCGTATCCAGAGGTGTTCAAAGGGACTTTGACGCGCATCAACCCGCAGATCGACGCTGCCAGCCGGACGTTCCAGATCGAGGTGATCGTCGCCAACCCCGAACGCAAATTGCAACCGGGCGCGTTTGTCCGCGCCCAGATCGCGACGCAGGTCCAGCCGAACGTGTTGTTCGTTCCTAAGTCAGCGGTCACTACCTTTGCAGGCGTCAGCAAGGTGTTCACGGTCGTGGATGGCAAGGGCAAGGAGTTTATCGTCGAAACGGGTGTGGCGCAAGACGACTACATGGAGATCACCAAGGGAATGAAGGAAGCGACGGATGTGATCACGTCTGGTGCCGGCCGATTGGCGACGGGAATGCCTGTCACGGTACGCGACAAAGCGACCCCTGCGCCGTTAGCCAGGTGACCGTGCTTGGCGTCGAACTTGAGACTGTGTCGCGACATCGCTCGAGGTCGGTTTAACGAGATATTCGTTGCACGATATGCGTTTCATGCATACGATTGCGTTAGGCGCGGAGGTCCTCATGTCGAGCAACGTCGGCCACGACCAGTTGGCAATCATTCGGATCGAAGGCATGCACTGCCGCAAGTGTGAGCAGGCGATCCAGCGTGCGCTCGTCGCACATGAAGGCGTCCACGAAGTGGAAGTCGACTTCGCCAGTGGGCAAGCTTCGGTCCTGTTCAGCAAAGGGACCGTCACCGTTAAACAACTCATGCAGACCGTCGAGGACACCGGTTACAAAACCATGGGTGTCTCGCAACGCAGCGCCGATCCGGCGCAGGCCTAAATCCTATCCAACAACCTGGTTGGTCATTCTGCTGCGGTTCATCAGCCTGCAATAATCCCCGTTTGTCTGGGAATACCGTGGTTTTCTCACAGCCGTCAGACTGTGTTCGCCGTCCCTCTTCCCAATGCCCTACAATTGGGCATAATGTAAAGCCCGCTGGTTTCGCTGAGGAAATGCCTAATGGGTCCGACGAACACTGCTTTGGTCAATCTATTTCAAGCCGAACGCGACCTCCGCGATGCCCAGGAGCGTCTGGATGCCGCAACGAAAAACGTGCGGCTGCAACAGCGACGTCTTACCGATGCATCGGAGAAGCTCAAGACCCTGCAGCACACGATCAAGGAACAGCAGGCGAAGATCGCCAACCTCGATCTGGACATCAAGACCCGCGACGTCCACATCGAAAAGCTCCGCACCCAGCAGCAAACCGCCCGCAATAACAAGGAATATCAGGCCTTCCTCATCGAGATCAACACGGGCAAGGTCGACAAGGGCAAGTCGGAAGAAGAATCACTCAAGTTGATGGAGTCGCTGGAAAAAGACCAAGCCACCGCCACCGACCTGACGACGACCGTCGCCAGTGAGCAGGAAAAGCTGACGACGCTGCAGGCTGGCATCGGTGACAAAACCAAGAGCCTGCAAGACGAGGTCGCCCGGCTGACGCCCATTCGCGATTCACTCGGTGAAAAGCTGCTTCCCAAGGCCCGCGATGCCTTTGCCCGCCTGGCCGACCGGTATGAAGGTGAAGCGATGAGCCCGCTGGTTCGCCCTGACATACGTGTCGAGGAATACCTTTGCACGGCTTGTCACATGGAACTCGTGCGCGACGTCTACAACCGCCTGCACACGCGCGACGATCTGGTTTTCTGCACGAGTTGTGGCCGCATCCTCTACATCCCTGAGCACCTCACGCCCGATGCGGCCGTGAACAAGCCCAAGGAAAAGAAGGAGATGAAGAAAAAGGCCCCACCTGCCGCCACCGGTCGGCAAAGCAACGCATCGGACGTGCTGCGTTCGATCCAGGTAGAAGAAGACGAGCCGGTGACTCCATCGGCTATCGTCGAGTCGACCGAATCGGTGCCCGCGCCCGAAAAGCAAACGACCGAAACGCAGTCGTAAGACGCGCGCCAAACTCTAATCAATCAACACCGTCGGCCTGTTCAGCTTACCTGAACAGGCCGACGTCGTTTCAGAAATCTAGCGCTGTGAAGGGTGGGCACTGCCCACCGCGCGACGCAAATGGTGGGCAGTGCCCACCCTACGCAGAGCGCCGGCGGATTTCGTCCCCTTTCAGTGTCCCCACAAAACCTGCGCGAGGGTGTACATGATCCAGCTGCGTTCACGCCATTTCCCGCGCAGGACCTAGATCGCGCAATAGCTGATGAACCCATCACCGACCCTGTGCACGATCGAGTAGTTCACCGGGATATGACCGGCGACGTATCCTCTGGGAGAAGGAGTAAGGGAGTGGGTCGATCGTCCTGCTGATCGCTCGTTGGAATTCGAAAATCACCCAGTAGATTGACGCTTACGGCTTTGCGGAAGCTACGGCGTGTTCGGCATTAGTGGGCCATCGACGGCGAGCGTCTTGGCACGACCAGAGGCGACGAGGATTGCACGGTCACCGCCGAGCGAGGCGACAATCGCATAGTAATAGCTTGTGTTGGCATCGACCTGGTTGTCGCAATGGCTATTGGTGTCGCTCAAGGCATGCACGTCCTTCACGTACAGACCGACCACCATTTCAGGTTTGTCGCTTCGCATCACGATGTACGTGTCGGTGCCCGGCAGGGCCGGCCAGCTCAAGTCGATTTGGCCCGTGGACGGTGAGACGGTGGTGAAACCAACGGTGGATTGCTCGGGAACGACGATCATTTCATTGACAACCACAGCCCTTGGAACCATCGCGGGTCGGGTGGAGGCGGGGCGGGTAGTCGCGGCGGTCGTCGCTTCGTGAGTCGCCGGGCCGCGCTCCTGAGCGAACAACCCACGAAGGATGCCGAGGAAGACAAGCAACATCATCGCGGCGATGGATCGGGGCCGTGCCATGCGGACTCCTTTACGCGTGTGTTCCGGTCGGGGTTGAAGTGCCCGGATTTTACCAGCTTGTGGCCATGCAACGTCAAGGCTTTCCTAGGTGCGCCCGTTCCCGGAGAAAAACTTCCGAAAGATTTTCGCCGCTTTTTGGCAATGACCGTGGTATACTGTTAGGAGGATGTTCAGATCGGATCGCAAGGTCCGACGTGCTCTTTGGCAACTGAATAGCGGAGGGGCTCGGAGGTTCGGGGAGATGCTGCGCCCGCTTTTGGGAATGGGCAGAGCACAGCCCATATCGACCGCCGTCGGTTTGTGTCGTTTACCGTCGGTTGTATGTCGGTTTCATGTCGGTTCGCGGTCGGTATCAAACTGCAATTTGAGGGGGAATTATTTCGTAAAGTGTTTCAAGTTAAATGGTTACGGAAACTGACGTCTTGCAAATATTTATATTGTGGAAAGGCCTGTCGCTGGGGGTTCGTGGGCCTGTCATCTGGACAAGTGGAGCGGTAGCGACGTGAGGGATCGCCACGGGCTGAACCGTTGGACCGTTCCGATCCCTCAGGTCGCAATGCTCCCTTTGGGATGACAAGTGACGATTGAGATGACAATGCTCTACGTCGTCTCGTTCGCCGTGACCATCGCTGTGGGCACCGGCAGCGAAGGGGCATCACCGATCGGTTGAATCTTAAGGCTGACGACGTCGGTCGGGCAGACCTCGACGCATTCACCGTCGAGGTCGCACTTGTTGAGATGGCGGAGGTCGATGAGGGCCTTACCGTCGACCATCTTGAGCACGCCCTGGTTGCAGTGGGCGACGCAGACGTCGCAACCGATGCAGTCGCGGATGTCGATCGCGAGCGTGGCTTTGAGGGTCTGCTTGCTGCGCGGGTCGACCTTGTTGAACTGACCGACCGGTGACATCGTCTCGCGGCTTTCGATGTTCTCGAACTCGGCGTCCAGACGGTCGAACGTTGCTTGGCTCTTGACCTCGACCGGACCGGCGCGACGCAAGCGGTACACCGGTTGGTGACAGGCCTCGCACAGTTGAAGGCTCTCGAGCTTCTCGAGGTACTTGATCGCAGTGCTGACCACGGTCGCGTGGCTCCACGTCAACGGGGACACACTGATCGGTTCGTTTGTGTAGGGGTTCACCTGCTCGGCGAGCACACCACTCTCAAGCGAGTGACCGGCGGTCCACTCGAAGATGGGCAGCGCCAGTTTGAGGTCAGCAGCATCCTTGGCGCGGGTGATGAAGTAGTCGGCAAGCCACAGTGTGCAGATGAACCATGGGTTGCCCGGCACGGCGGCGATGTCGTTACTAATGCGATGGTAGTAGTCGTTCTCATAACGAGCGACCCCACCGACGCGCGTCTTGACCCACAGCTTGCTCTCGACCTGCTGCATGGTCGACACGACGCGCGGGTCGTCAGCTTCAAACAGGTGGAACTTGAAGACGCTGTAGAGGGAGGCGTCGATGACTTCGTCGACCTCGTAGTAGTGTTCGGGTTCTTCGTCGGGCTTGAGCTCGACCATCTCCTTGTACACGCCGTTCTCACCCGGTGGGATGGCGTTGTCGACCGGGACGAGCCGACGGACGAAGCGATTGAGCTTGTCGCTGAACAGGTACTTGGCGGCGCCGGCCTTGATCTCGGCGGCGGCCTTGGCGTACTTCTCGGCGCGGTCACGATCACCAAAGCAGACCGCGAAGTTGCGGGCAGCTTTCAGACCACCGTAAACCGTCGCGACGGTGAACGCGTGAACACCCCAGCGCTCTTCCCACAGGTCGTAGGAGGGGAGAGGCAGACCGGTACGTTCATCGCGATACTTGCACATGAAGTCAGCGGCCTTCTGGACGACATCGACCCAGAGTGGCCGGATGAACTCGATGTCGCGATAGCGGTAGTAGTGACGCCACATCGCCCAGACGACGAGCGCCGTCTCGTCCTCCTGAATGGGCATCGCGCGCTGGCCTTTCATGACCCACGGGTGCCACGACGAGGCGGGGGAACCGTCAGGGTTATACTTATGATAGAAGTAACCATCATCCGTAATGACCCGCTGACAGAAGCTGTAGAACCCGCGCGCGACGTCGGGGAAGCCGGCCAGGTCGAGCGAGTCGGCGACGAGCGCGCCGTCGCGTGGCCACATGTAGGAATACGTGTCGCGCGAGAACTGCATGATGTCACTGTCGTTGGCCGCGATGATCGCGCCCTCATTGTCGATCTGCGTGCGCAGGACGAGCAACGATCGCTTGAACAGCTCGACGACCTTGGCCGGCAGGTTGCCGAAGTTGATGTTCGTCCCACCAACCCACAGCCGCCAGTAACTGCCCGTGCGGTCAATGACGCCTTGCGGGGTCATCTTCACGAGCCACTTATGCAGCTCGATGAGCTCCTCACGGCTCTCGGCGGCGGTGAACGCCATGTAGATCGTGCGCTCCCCTTCGGGCTCGAGGTGAACGTGATGACTGATCGTGCTGTCGACCGCGCCCTGCGCGATCGCGTTGCCCTGCAGGTGACCGTCCTCGGCGTCGCGCCACGTGCCCTCGGCGCCGTGGAAGCCACTGGTGCCGGTCGCGTACTCGTCGATGCGCTGTTCGCCTTGGCTGTAGAACGTGACACTGATGTAGCGCTTGCCACGGTAGTGGACGAGGCTGCGCAGTTCGGGGTCGAAGTAGGCGGTGTCGCCGACCTTCGTGCCCCACATGTTGAAGTCCTGGTGGTGGAAGACGCAGACGTTGCGCTCGTGCTTGGCAAGGTTCTTGAGCTTGATCTTACGGATCAGGATGTTGCGGTGAAAGTCCACGACGTCGTTGCAGTAAAGCGCGATGCGCATCGAGCGATGCTCGAGGCTGACGCTGGTGGTCAGTGTGTCGCGCAGGTATCGCTGGCGGATAATCCAGGAGCCGTCGTTGGTCCAGGCCAGTTGCTGCTTAGCCGTGCCCGGGACGTCGGTGTGAATGCCGAAGCGGCAGGGGCCCGCGCCGGCGTGGTTCTCCTGACCGACATGCGGGAAGTAGAAGTCGCGGATCTGGTACTGGTGATCGAAGGTTACCAGCAGCTTGCCGTTGCCGACGGGGATATCACGAGGCATTCGGAGTCACTTTCGTATGTGAGTGTGCAACGACGTCAACAGCTATGCCCGGTCCACAACAAGCGACCGGACAGTCGTCATTGTCGGCATATTCAGCCCCGTCGATTAGGACGGAGGGGCAAGTTCAACGTTCGATTGATCAGCCCAGGCAGCGCGGTCGGTTGGTCGGTCGAGGGGGATCATAGCCAACCTCACCGGGGTTTCGAAACGGAAAGTAGGGTCCCTGCACAGAAAACCACGAGTTTGCGGGCGATGCCGCCAAAGTCGCGGGTCGATCGGATCGATAGGAGCAATGACAAGAAGCTGAACTATGACCCGTTATTGGACCATACTCTCCATCACGATTCTGGGATTGACCAGTCTGTTGACGTCTCGCTCGCAAGGGGCGCTCGTGCCCGGGGTGGAGACCTTGGCCGACCTGCTGACGCGCGGCGACGTGACAGTGGGGGACATCCGTTACTACGACTTCGCCTATGGTTACCGTGGGTTGACGGCACCGACACCGAGCCAGGTGCGCGTCGATGCGCCAGCGGACGGGCTTGGACTGACCTTGTCGGCGAACTGGACCTCACTGGTCGACGGCGCGCAGTCGATCACCCTGCAGTTCCGTGTGGCGGCGGGCGTGTCGCTGAACCACTTCAAGTCGGTGACGACGACGATGACCGGCCGGAGCGCAGCGACCAGTGGAAGTGGACGGGCAAGCGTCGTTGACGCGGTCACGCCGGACTCTGGATCGCCCACCACCACCTACAATGCCCTGCGCGGCGATGCCACCACGGTCGGGACGCTCAACATCACCTCCATGCTGCCCGAGTTCACGACGGATCTGATGGTGGTCAAGACGATCGACGTGCGGTCAACTGGGATGAACTTCTCAGAGATGTCGACAGTGAGCACGATCTTCACACCGATCCACCTGCCCGAACCTGCAGGCTTGATACTCGCCAGCGCCGCGCTGCTTTCGCTGCGTCGCGGACGTCGTCGATAGCTGCTTCCGTCCTGATTAGCGGTTTCCGTACGCTGAAGCGTGTCATTGCGACGCAACTGGTAGCGACCTGCGGGATAGCGGAATGCTTTACCTCGCCCCCGAACCCACCGACGATCCGGCGCGCCGCTACCGGTCACCTCGGGATGCCATCGAGATCGGATGGACACTACACGAAATTATGCTTCGAAAGCTTGAACTTATCTTCGACGTGGGCGAGCCATCAGTGGCATTGCTAGGAATGCGACGAGTGACAGCGCCACCGGCTCGGGGATCGGCGCAAGCGTCGGTGGGGTAATGTCGTAAAGCATCGCGAGCGTGCCGGTCGGGTCGAGGCCACCGGGGCTGCTGTTGATCAGGTTGCCGTTGGCATCGCGGTTGTCGTTGTCGTTGAGGGTGTCGCCGGGGAAGTAGGTGGTGTTGGACCAATCGACGAGCTTGTTGCCTGAAACGTTGACGTCACCACCGACGAGCGAGAAGCCGTAGATCGTCGTACCGGTAATCGCCAGGTCGCTTAGCGGGATGAAGACGCCGCCCATGGTGTTGTAGACATGGGCCGACGGTGCGAAGACCGCGCCGTCCTCGTCGTTGTCCTTGCGCAGGACGAGGTAGTCCTGTTTGTCATCCAAGGCCGTGTTGCCCCAGGCACCGGTGCCGAACTTCTTGATCGTGCCGTACGCGCTCGGGTTGCCGGCCTGGTCCACTCCGGTAATTGCGACGATGCCGAACGCATCATGGTCACCGATGTTTCCGCGATCGATGACCGCAAAGCCACGTGTCGGGGCAGCGGTCACACCTTTCCCGAAGACGAAGTCGACGCGCTCGATGTTGCTGAAGTTACCGTTGCCGTCCGACCGGTTGGCGAACATGTTGTCAACACCGATGTTCAGGTTGTTTCCACCGAAGAACGTGCTGAGGCTTTCAGGTGCCGGGCCGTTGAGCACGAGCGTGGTCGATGGCGTGTTGCCCGCGCCCAAGTACCACGCAATGTCGTTGTCGGGGGTATTCGTCCGGCGAAAAACAAAGTCGGCTTGTGCACCAGCATAATACGTCAGTCCACCGGCCTTGATCGCATCCAACCGCGTCACGTCGCCGGTAAACTGCAGATCGTACTCGCGCGACTCGGGAAAGTTAGCACCGTGGCCCGCTCCGTTAACGTCGTCAAAAGTCTGCGATGGGCCCGATTCAACGACCGTGGTTAGGCTGGTAATCGTTGATGCGGCGAACGCTTGGTGTGCAGTGAAGATAAACAGAAGGCAACCCGTGCCAACCACAAACTGTCGGTTGATACAAAACATATTTGACTGTCCCTGATACAAAAGAAAAGCAGTCGAACGGATCCTTTACGCCGTCTACATTATACACGCGCTTGGAGTGCCCTCAACGCACGAAATGCGCGGATTGGGGCAACGACGCTCGGCATAGCTGCTTTCAGTAAATAAGCAGATTAAGGGCGACCGTATGGGCCGCGGTGCTGGCAATCAAATATTACTGCCACAACCCCACTTTTTTCATTGACCCGCAAAAGAAAACCGGCGGGTCTGCCAAAGCAGATCCGCCGGTTAAAAATCTTGCAAAACAGATCAATCGGCCGTTACGCCACGTTCGCGCGACGACGGAGCAGCATGGCGGCTGACAAAGTCGCCAAACCGAGCAGTGTGGTCGGTTCGGGAACTGCGCTCTGGACCGCAATGCCACGGATGAGCATGGTGCCGTCGTTGTCACCGATGTTGCCCAACGGAGTCAAAGCACCGTTGGACAGGCTAATCCGGTACAGCGCCGACGTCAGATCGCCAGGCGTCGTCAGTGAGACGAAAGCAACGTCGCCATCGGTTATATCGAACCCGACAAGAGCGTTAGTGTCGACATTCATGACGCCGACCGTATACAGCTTGCCGGTGTTCGGGCCAACCGAGCCATCGGCTGATCCTTGACGAACGAGCGTGTTGAAGTTGTGGTCGATGTTGAAGAGCGTGGTCGTGGTAGCGCCAGCGAAGTTGTTGGTGTACGCCGAGCCGACGATGCCCGGGTTCTTGCCAAAGCTGATGTCACCGCTGGCGTAAGCCAGAAGGGTGTCTGTGCCAGCGACGGCCCCGGTGATCGGGTTCAGCCGCAGGTTCTGTTCAAAGTTGCTCGTCTCGCGAATTCGGTCGACCGTCGGGTTGAAGTCGATTCCGAACTCCTGACCGTTCAGCGCCGGTGAGAACGGCCCACTACCAACCTGCAATAGCGAGGCGACGCCCACGGTGCTCGTGAAGTCGACCTTGTAAATGCGGCTGCTGCTGCCGACGGCGAACAACTCCCCCGTCATTGGACGAAAGTCGATGCCAACGAGTTGCTCATTGGACTGCAATCCTAAAACCGCCTGAGCAGTCAAAAGCTGCCCGGGATCGGAACTGTCGAACGTAACCAATTGCTGGTTTGGACCATTGTCAATTGCGAAAATGGTCGCAGCGCGAACCGAAGCCGACGCGATCACAACCGAAGCTAGCGCGACGCCAGCCGTCAACAAATGGTAATTCACAAGTCTTCCCTTCCATTCCAGACCGCCGATGAGCGATGTGCCATTGCGATGTGAAATGCACATTCAGTCAATCGCACCCCCGCGCTCAGCGTACCAGTCAAAGTGGAATCTATTCCAACAAGGACGGGTACGCAACAATATTATCCGTGGATTTAGCCATCTGGCGAAAGCTTTACAAGGGCTTAGCGCGGGCTTAAGCGATGAGGCATTGTGGCGCGTAAGTATTTGTTAAACAGAAAGTAATGAATCTTGACCGATTTGACCGCAATAGCGGATGCGGATGGGTTCGACGACGCAAGTGATGAATTGGTCCACCTGCTGGCTGGCCCGACCCGTAAATCGCATGGGATTTGTTAAACTGGCAAGGTTGACCTCGCCGAACGCCGGTTCGGCGCCCAGCCGGTCCAGCAGGTCGTTCGATCGCCCGTGGAGTTTCACCCCCTCGGCGGCGGCTTGGGAATGTTTGCGGATGATTTCGTGCAGGTCCTGACGATCCCCACCCGCCTGGACGGCTGCCATCAGAATTTCCTCCGTCGCCATGAAGGGCAGCTCCGCCATCACAGAGTTCTCGATCGTCTTCGGATACACAACCAACCCGCGCGCCACGTTGATGACGATCTGCAGGCAACCGTCGGTCGCAAGGAACGCCTCGGGAATGCTCAGCCGCTTGTTAGACGAATCGTCCAGCGTCCGCTCGAACCACTGCTCGGCCGCTGTCTGCAGTGGACTGCTCGCTAAACTGATGACGAACCGCGCCAGCCCGGTCGCGCGTTCGCAGCGCATCGGGTTGCGCTTGTACGCCATCGCGCTCGAGCCCACCTGCTCTGCCTCGAACGGCTCTTCCACCTGCTTCATCCCCGCGAGCAACCGAATGTCGTTGGCAAACTTGTGCACGCTCGCTGCGACACCGGCCAATGAGCAGACGACCTGCGCGTCGACCTTGCGCGGATAGGTCTGCCCCGTCACGTCAAACGATTTCTTGAAGCCGAACCGCTCGGTCACCATGCGGTCGAGTTGGTCGACCTTGTCGCCATCATTGTCGAAGAGGCTCAGGAACGACGCCTGCGTCCCCGTCGTCCCCTTGACCCCGCGAAACTGCAGCGTCGCGATGCGGTACTCCAACTCTTCCAGATCCAACACGAGATCCTGTGCCCACAGTGTCGCCCGCTTGCCAACGGTGGTCAGCTGCGCCGGTTGATAGTGCGTGTAACCGAGGGTCGGAAGGTCTTTCCACTTCGTCGAAAACGTTGCCAGCGCATCGATCGCCGCCGCGAGCTTGCCTGCGAGCAGGCGCATACCGTCGCGCATGATGATGAGGTCGGCGTTGTCGACGACGTACTGCGACGTTGCCCCCAGGTGAATGACCCCCTTCGCCGCCGGCGCCACTTCTTCGTAGGTGTGGACATGCGCCATCACGTCATGCCGCAACCGTTTTTCCCACTCGGCCGCCCGGTCGAAGTCGATGTCATCCAGATGGGCCGCGAGCTGCGCGATGGCCTCGGGCGAGATTCGATTCAGTCCCAACTCCCGCTCACACCTCGCCAGCTCCAACCACAACCGCCGCCAAAGCCCGAACTTGTGTTGAGGGGAAAAGAGCCGAAGCATCTCGCGAGAGGCATTGCGCGTGGCGAGGGGGGATTCGTAGGTGTCGTGACTCACATTCGGCATCCTACGAAACGACCACTCGCGCGTATAGATCACGCACGAGTGGTCGCCACTTAATTAAAACGAAGAGTCCCGAGCATTGCCACGTTAGGGAACCGTGTAACCGGCCCCGGCAAGGTTCCAGCGATTTTGCACGCTCACGTCAACCTTATTGAGGCCCAAAGAGAAGTTCGAACCCGTCGGCAGCCAATACTTGGGGTTAGTGGCAGTCGCGTCGTCCAGCGTCTCTCCATGGCCGTCGAAGAAGACTGCGTTCATGCGGTAAGTGCCGGCTTGGCCGCCCCTCTTGGTGTTGCCGTGTCGATACGCCAACACGCGCCCATCGACCGTACCCTGCCATTGCTCGTACGAACCCGTGATGGTCGTAAACGCGCCCCAGTCCGAATACTGACCTTGGTTTCCGGTGCTAGCAGAGCTGATGGGGAACGGGGCGATCGTGATGTCGGGATATCCACCGTTGAAGGAGAACTTTGCGCCGTCGGCAGCATAGATCTTCTCCGTTGGGTTCTTAACTTTCCCCAAGTATGGAGCGTAGCCGCTGGGCAGCACCCACCAGTCAGCACCCGAACTCATGCGCGTATAGCTCGTTTCACCGGGCGTCGGGGTAGACGATGTCATCAAGAAGGCCATGGCCGTGTTGTAGCTCATGACTTGACCAGCAGTCACTCCTGGTGTGAACGGGCTGGCAAGGAGGCCGACAGCAGATGGGCAAATGTATTGTGGCAACTCGCGATGCTCGGCGTGACGTGCGATCGCGCTGGGATTGTTCGCTTCGCGCAACTTGAGTCCCATGATGTTGCTCAGCGGGGTTATATAATCCCACACTTCACTGGGGCTACCGTCGGGAATCGTCGTCACGGTAATGGCTGCGCGGGTCACAGGTGTTAGAGAAACATAGAAGTGGCGCGACGACGTAAGGCCAGCACCGGCAATTGCGCCTTTGTACTGGCTGCCGTACATGACCATCGCCTGCCCGATGGAGCGCAGGTTTGACAGGCACTTGACGGAACTGGCTGCTGCCCTGGCCTTTTGCAGCGATGGAAGAAGAATACTGATCAGCAGCGCGATGATGCCGATAACGACAAGCAATTCCACAAGCGTAAAAGCATTGCGACGGGTACGGAAAGAGTGCATTACGAACTCCAAAACAGAGGATTAGGTTTAGTTTTCTCGATTGCGAGATTGGCTGAATTGATCCTTCGTGGGCGGCGGCAATACGCCTTCCGCTGCGGCCGGATTACGGACAATCACAAGCCGACCACAATCCGGGCAGAAAGTCGGTTCATTCTTGCCGAGGTAGTCGTTGAGTAACACCGGCACGCGCTCGCTGCGTACGCCACCCTCTTTTGTCCAGTCGCAATACTCGACAGGCCAACCGGTGGCTTTGTCGCTATACGGCGACAAGACCGGAACAGTCAGTCCAGCGTCGATCTCCAAGTCAAACACTTTGCCGGTCTCCGCGCAGATAAAAGTCCGCTCGCGAGACCCCGTAGCAGCTTCGCTACCTCCGAACGCTCCCAGCAACGCAATACCGGCCCAAACTAAAGCCAAAGCAACGATGGCAAACGACACCGCCTTGCCAGCAGTCGAATTCAAAAACTCGCGGATCTTTTCCATATCAACGCCCGTGGGACTCCAAACGTGCTTTGTCACTACAGCAGCAAGACACAAGAATGGAGAGAACGAATTAACTCGCTCTAAATTGGACAGCCCGAAATACGCGGCCCGATTAGCCGAGCGTTAAGATTTCGAGAGCACGTAGCACGAGAAAGCCTACAGCCGCCAGTGTGCTAGTACAAAAAGCGTGCCGATAAACAACAGGGCACTTATCCAACTTGTCGCTGCCTAGATGTGCAGCACAGATGCTACTTCATATCCATCACGCGTTAAGATTGCGCAATGGTCGACAACTAATCTCTCGCAAATCCAATTTGCTGCAGGAGATATCGAGGGTTTTCCGCATGCGGGATTACCCTTTGTGATCATAGTGGGGCGCGCCGCGTTGCTGGATCGTTTGGCAGAAAGCCTGGAGCGTGCGATGTGAATTGTGGTCAGATTGATCGTGCCGTCATGCGATCAGGTCAACGTGCGGTTGGTCGTCATCGTCGTCTTTTGTATCCGGCTCATCGGGGTCATGTTGGTTTTGCTGCTGTTTCTTCTGGTTGTCATCGTGCGTTGCGTCGATCTTTTCCGTGCTCTCGATCTCGTGCTCAAACCGGTCGCCACTGGCGGCGATGTTTTTGGCGAGGGCTTGCGCGCGTTTGATGTGCTCGGTCTGCGCGGCGGACTGGCGGGTGACCGCTTGCTGGTTTACCAGGATCGCGCCCGTGATGGGGTTGAATTGCGTCATGATCTTGCTGACGCATCGGCAAGTTCGCGCCAGGCCATGAGGGTTTCGCGTTATCGGGACCCGTCGTCGCCGGTGCGGGGGTCTGGCTACGCCACATTATGGGACGAAGCGTGGGTCCTCCGCTGGGATGATCGTTTGACCGTCGATCTTCACCTTCTCGGGCAACGTGGCGGCGACGAACTTGCTGGCGAGGTCGGCGGGGCCTTTGATTAGGATCGAGCCGAGCTCACCACCCTCGAGCAGGATGTCTGAAGGGTCTGGCGTCGGACCGTCGATCGGGTTCAGGCCCGCCGCAAAGTAGGCATCGATCGCGGCGCCACCGATGGTCAGCTTGGTCAGGACGCCCGGCGCACGGGTGTCGTCACCACCCCCTTCGACACCGTTGGGTCCAAAGGACGTCCCGACGAGCACGCGCGAGCCGTTGGCATCGAGGCCGATCGCCAGCGTGCCGACGTTGGCAGCGGCGATCGTGCCGGAGAACTGGCCCTTGGTCGTCAATGACTTCAGCGCCCCGCTGATGTTGGCAACCCAGCTCGAAGCGACGAACGACTTGGTGCGGATCGTGCCGACGTCACCAGTAATCTGCCAGCTCGTACCGGTCAGCTCGCCCGTCGCTGCGAAGGACTTGAGGGACAGCCCCGCCGGTGCGCCGGCGCCACTAAGCGCCAGGTTGCCCGCGAAGTTTCCCTTGATGGCAGCGCTGCCGATCCACGGCGAGGTGATGACGTCCGCGGTCACGTCGTTGTCGACCCAGAGGTTGGCCGCCAGTGTCTTCAGTGGGGCGGTGGAGGTGATCGACGTGTTGGTCACGTTGCCGAGCTTCAGCGCGACCGGCGTCGCGCCACCGACGGTCAGCACATGCTGCGCGCCCTCGTCGAAAGTGCCGGCCAGCACGATCGACTTGGCGTCGCCTGCAATTGTCACATTGCCCACCAGTTGCACCTTCGCAGCGTTCACCGTGCCGAGTGGGCCGTTCACCGTAATGTCGTCGACGAATCCGACCTTGGTCCCACCGGTCGCGCCGACGGTAAGCTTGCTCGACAGCGTCGTGCCGCTCAGCACGATGCTCGGGTGCCCGTCACCGTTGAACGTCACATCACCCATACCCGGGCCGCTGAGCGAGAAGGTTGACTTGGTCGAGTTGCCATCGACGAACGTGAGCTTCACGTTCTTCCGATCGCCCACCTGGCCAAAGCTGACGCGGCTCTCGAACGGGTTCGCACTCGCAGGGGCGTTGTTGGCAATCGGCGCGTTGGCGTCGGGCTCGACGACCTGTGCGATCAGGTAGTAGCTGGCCAGCGGGATGTTATCAGGAATGACGACCTTTCCACTGATCGTGGTCGACTTGCCGACCTTCACGTTCACGGTTCTGGGCTTGAACGCGACGTTGGTCGCGGCCAGGACGATATCACCGCCATCGAGCGTTGTGTCGGTCGAGAGATAGACCAGCGCCGCGAGCGTGCCCTGCGATGCGACGGTGCCGACGTTGGTCACCTTCAGCGTGATAGAGCCCTTGTCACCCGGGACGAAGACGCTGGGCAGCGTGTTCTTCGTAATCTCGGCGGACAGGTCGGACTGACCGGCGTCGGGGCTGGTGTTGAGCAGGACGCTCAGGTTGTCGCCGCTGGAGTTGGCGGTGACGAGGTCGGGCTTGCCATCCCCGTTGAGGTCTGCGGTCGCGATCTGGATGGGCGTCGTGCCGGTGGGCAGCCCATCACCGATCGTAAAGGTGCTGGCGCCGCGCCCGTTGTAGACCTGCAGGACACTGCCCGCCTCGGGCGCTACGAGGTCGGTTTTGCCGTCGTCGTCGAGGTCGACACCGAGGATGTCCAGCGGCTTGTTGGCTCGCGTGTTGCGGGCGGCGCCGAAGGTGCCATCTCCCTTGTTCATTAGGACGCTGAGGGTAGGTCGGTTGGTGTCCTGACTGTAGTTGGCGATCGCCAGGTCGGGCTTGCCATCGCCGTTGAAGTCGGCGGCGTTCACGCCGTACGGTGAGTCGCCCGTGCGGTATTCGGTCGCCGTCGCGAAGGTGCCATCGCCAGCATTCAGCAGGACGCTGGTCGAGTCGTCGTTGACGTTGGCGGTCGCGATGTCGGGCGTGCCGTCGGCGTTGAAGTCGGCGACGGTCAACCCGTAGCCACCGCTACCGATTGTGTAGTCGATCTTAGGCGAGAACGTGCCGTCACCGTTGCCGAGTAGCACACTGACGGTCGCGACGTTGCTGTTGACGACGGCGAGGTCGGTTTCACCGTCACCGTTGAAGTCCGCCAGCCGCACGTCGTACGCGCCGTCACCTGCGGTGTACTTGACCAGTGGCGCGAACGTGAAGCTGCCCTGGTTGATGAGGACTCCGACGTACCCCGTGAACAAGCCACCCGTGACGATGTCGGGCAGCGCGTCGCCGTTCAGGTCACCCACCTGCAGGAAGCTGAGCCGGTTGTCGAGTGACGCGCTGAGATCCAAGTCGACCTTTGTGCCGAACGTCCCATCCCCGTTGCCCGGCAACAGTGTGACGTCCGCAGTACCGGCGGCGTTGGCGTTGATCAGGTCTAGGTTCCCGTCGGCATTCAGGTCCGCGATCGCCACGTCCTGTGGTGTCGTGCCCGCGGGGTAGTTGACGGCGTCCGTGAACGTCGCTGTCAGGTACGCCCGACTTTCCAGTGTCTCGATTACGCGAACTGCCTTGGATGACTTGCGAACCTTTGACATGTTGTGCCCTCCAGCCCTTTGATCAACCCACAATGTGAAGCCGAAACGGTATGACGAACGACGTGCATCATCCACAGAACGGCGGCCGGAACACACGTCGCATTCCGGCCGCCCGTTGACTTCTGGTTTCCTCTGCTACGTTTGCGTTACTGGTTGCCCACGTTGGCCGTCCCCTGTGCTTCGAGGATGGTCGGTGGGATGATCTGAGCGGTCACGCTCGTGCCGATGGTGGTCGGGTCGACCATCTTGGTCTCGGTGGGGCTGATGAACTTCAGGCCCATCGCCGAGTCGTCGGTCACCTGGCCCTTCACACCGATGAACTGGCCCATCATCGTCGGCAACTTCGTGTCGTCCGACTGGATGTAGACCAGCGTGCGACCCGAGCCGGGGTCGGTCAAACGGTAGAGGACCTTCGGCCCACTTTGCAGGCTGCTGGTGCGAAGGGTACCGACTGCGGTGTAGACGTCGACCTTGTTCTTCTCGATGCGCTCCTCGAGTTCCTTCTTCTCGGCCGTCATGGCGAGCTTGCGCTCTTCCATCTGCTTTTGCATGTCTTTGACGGCCAGGTATTGCTCGCGCGCCTCGATACGCGTCTTGACGGTGATCAACCGGATGTCGACCACGCGCTTCATCGACTCGGGCAACGTCGCTTCGGCCTTCAGTGCTTCGTATCGCTTCTCGGCATCGGCCAGGGGTTGCTCTTCCAGGGGCTCGTTGCTGAATGCCAGGAACTCGGCTTCCAGCGCATCGTACTCGGCCGTCGCGCTGAGCTTGGCGGGCTGGGTTGACGGGGTCGCGTCGGTCGTCGCGACCGATGCGCCACCAGTCGCCGTCGATGCGGTCGGTTGAGTGCTCGGGGCCGTCGTCGGTCCACCCGCGAGCATGTCGGTCGGCGTCGCGACGGGCGCTTCGACAACGGCTGTGGGCGTCGTCACCGGCGCGGGCTTGATTGGTTCACTGATGATCGGTGTGTCCATCACCACGGCCGCGTCGGTCACGGCGCCCGTGTTGGCTACGGGCAATGGCTTGCCGGGCGTTACGAACTCCTTCTTCACATACAGGTACGTGCCAGCGGGGGGCACGATCTTCCAGTACTCGTCCTTCTCACCGACGATCTTCACGTCCATGCCCTGGTCGAGCTTGGTTTGAACCGTCGTCTTCATCTCGTTCAACGTCGAACCGGCCCGCACGTTCAGGTCGCTCTTGTCGACCACCCCTCGGCCATCAGCGGCCTTGGATACGTATGCCTTGGCAACGTACGAGAAGCTGCCCTCGGGTGGGATGATCTTCAACCAGTCGAACTTGATGCCAACCACCGTCACATTCGCGCCGGCGTCGAGCTTGGACGTGGGGTAGTAGTTGTCACCGGGCCCACTCCGCACGTAGACCGCGTTGGCGTTGATCGTGCCAGCGAAGTTGTACTTGCTGTTGGCAACGTCCGGAACCGCGGGGATCGCGGCTTCCTGGGCCATCGCAATGGTCGGCAAGGTGGTGAGAACGGCAAGCGTGAGAACGGAAACGGTCAGCAGGTGGCGAGTGGCCATAAGTGCACCTCCATGTGCAGTGATCGGAAAGTTGTGGAAGTCCGAATCGCGACCAGCCCAGGCCGCGTCAGTCTCATCGACAGGGAAAGGCCGAAAACCGGCCCATCGTCACTAGAACGTCCCCGACAACTGACTTGTTCGGCAAGGTTTACCAGAATCCTTTGCGTTGTAAAGCAATTCTTGCGCGATCACCGCCGATTTCACCCCTGCAAACCCCGTTTGCCCCGTTCGACCCGCCCCACCCACCACTTCAACCGCCTTGGGACAGCCCAGCGCGAAGAAAATAAAAGTTCCCGCCCCATCCTTTCCGTAAACATATGCTAGAAAACAACTTAAGAATTATAAAGCGATATGGAACCGACGTGAAACGACATACAACCGACATGAAACCGACCGAAACCGACACGAACCAACGGCGAGCGAATGTTCTTTACTCGCCTCGACTGTAGCAAAGCGCAGTGTCGTGGCAGATCCCTCCCTTCTCCCTATTCACTTGTCAAAGAGCATCGCAGACGGCTTACACCATCCACAGGAACAACTACCTACCCCTACCGATCCCGATGCGCGCCCGAGCACCGCCGGGCGCACTTCCCGAACCCCATTTCTGATTTTCCCAAGAGATATCGAGGAAAAATTCTCCCAATCGCCAGCAGAACCCATGCACACGCGAGCGTCGCGGTAAGCGCATCGACACTTAAGGCGTTGGGTGGCTACGGTTGATCGGTGGTGATCGCAGAAAAGTTCACGCGCTCGTACAGGTCGGCCAAGGCCTAGTGTGCGTCGATGTCGGCACCCTCGTACAGCCTGATCCGTTGGCGACGTGGAAATTGGGTTTGCGCAAGGTGCGGAATCCTGTCAGAGTGGTGGTGCTGAAGTCACCCACCAACAAGAGGCCACGGATGGGGAGCTTCGATCGGGCGTTGCGGCGTGTCAGAAGGATCTGTCTCGGCTGGTCCCCGAATCAACGATCGTGGCCCGTGAGCGAGGAGGTCGGGCACCGCTGGCGGTAGCGGAGTGCTGGCCCCGGTGCTCACCGTCGTCATGGTCGTCCTGCGCCATCACCGGTCCATATCGCCGACTATTGAACGCAAGGCACAGCGGATGCAACTGTGTTGCTGTATATGCCTGAAGTTATCGTCTCCTGGATTGAACGAAATCGGTCCGGACGGCTCTGGGTGTGATTGAAACCAACCTGTTTGCGGGCGCGCGAGCGCCGAGACGGCTCGTCATTCTGAAAAATCCATTTCGCGCGACCGCCCCGACGCATTCCGGGGCGGTTTGCGTTTGGGGACCAATTTGTCGGACCCATTCTGCTCCACCAAGCCGCCGGTCTTGCCCACGCTTCCCATAACTACGGGGCGCAGGCGGGTATCGCGCCACTCTCGCGCAGCAGTTGCGTGGCCAAGTGATGGATATCGGACGCAACTGAATTCAACACCTTCGATTTCGGACGTCCTGTCGCACACGCCCGGTAACACGCTCGCGCCACGCGGACGTTGGGGAAAGTCTCAAAAATCTTCAGATATCTCGATAAATCCGGGACGCGATCGACGGGCGATCTAAAGTGCTCCCACTTTCCCGACGATGCGGATGGTGTGTGCCGGTTGTGAGGTCAAAGACCTTGCAACGCGGTTCACGAGGACTTGTGAGAAAGGAGGCCGCAGAGCCTAAACACGGAACGCGCTTGCGACGATGAACTAACGCGAGACACCGTTCCAAAGGCTTGCCGGACGCCGTTCCCCTTAGGCGTCGGCTCGAGCGCAGATCGCGCTCCGCCATTCAAGGGACTGAAGGGCGTGATTCGTACGGGATGTTCCCGTCGGCACGCGGCTAACTGTAACGTCAAGGAGAGACTCTAAAATGTCTACGATCAACACGAACGTCAGCTCGCTGATTTCTCAGCGAATTTTGCAGAAGAACAACAACCAGCTCAACACCAGCCTCCAGCGGCTGAGCACTGGTTTGAAGATCAATTCTGGTGCGGATGATCCGGCCGGTTTGATCGCCAGTGAAAACCTGCGTGCCGAGAAGGTCGGTATCACGACCGCCATCGACAACGCCGAACGCGCCAGCAACATCATCGGCACCGCCGAGGGTGGTTTGACCGAAGTCAGCGCGTTGCTGACCCAGGTCCAGGGCCTCGTTGGTCAGTCGGCCAACACGGGTGGTCTGTCGGCGGAAGAAATCTCCGCTAACCAGCTGCAGGTCGACAGCATCCTGAGCACGATCAACCGTATCGCTCAGAGCACGTCGTTCCAGGGCGCCAAGCTGCTGAACGGCAACTACGACTACACGACCAGCTCGGTCGGCACCAGCGCGGTGAAGAACCTCCGCGTCAACTCCAGCCGCGTACCGGACGGTGGCTCGGTGTCGGTCGTCGTGCAGGTCACGACGTCGGCCCAGACGGGCACGCTGTCTTACAGCGGTGGCACCGTCACCGGTTCGACCGTTACGCTCGAAGTGTCGGGTGTCAACGGTACGGAACAGCTGTCGTTCTCGAGCGGCACCACGGTGTCGTCGATCGCGACGAGCATTAACTCGGTCAAGACCGCCACGGGCGTGTCGGCGAGCGTCGCCGGTGGAACGCTGACCGTCAACAGCACCTCGTTTGGTTCTACCCAGTTTGTCGGCCTCAAGTCGCTGACGGGCACCTTCAGCCTTTCAAGCAACAAGGACTTCGGCACAGACGCCGCGGTCACCGTCAACGGTTCGGCCGCTCAGACGGACGGTCTGAAGGTCGCGTACCGTTCGAGCAACCTCGATATCGAGTTCGACCTCGACACGACCGTCAACGTCGACGGCACCGCCAAGACGTTCGGCGTCATCGGTGGTGGTGCGACGTTCGCGCTGGGTTCCAAGGTCACGGAAACCGACAAGGCCTCGATCGGCCTGGCCTCGGTCAGCACCGGCTCGCTCGGTGACTCGTCCGTCGGCTTCCTCAGCACGCTTGGTTCGGGTGGTGCAAACGCCCTGACCAGCGACAACCTGACCGGCGCTCAGAAGATCGTCGACAAGGCGGTCAAGCAGGTCAGCCAGCTTCGTGGTCGTCTGGGCGCGTTCCAGAAGTTCACGATCGGGTCGACCATCAACGCCCTCGGCGTCGCGTACGAGAACGCCTCGGCCGCCGAAAGCGCCATCCGTGATACCGACTTCGCGGAAGAAACTGCCCAGCTCACCCGTTCGCAGATCCTGTCGCAGGCTGCGAGCACGGTGCTCAGCCAGGCCAACTCGGCCCCGCAGGCCGCGTTGCAGCTGCTGCGTTAAGACCTAACGCGGTAGTTGGAAGTATCTCCTGATCCTCACAAGTCCAGAGCCCCCGGCGCACCCGCGCCGGGGGCTTGTTTTTGGTCAGGTGGTGAGGGAAAAGTTTCGTCAGTCCGACCCGCGGTAGAACAGAAGCGGCTTGAATTGCAGGGGATTGTTGCAGGGACGCCCGCTGGGATCCGTAACGGTCACGTGAACGTAAGACCCGATCCCCCAGTATTCGCGATGCGGGCAGCGGCCCGTACGAATCGTCATGGAAAGCGTGAGCAGCGCCAGCACCACCACAACCGGTCTCCATACACGGTCGGTCCACGCGCGTTTTGCGACGCCTGCAACCTACTGTGGCACGCCCAGCGCATCGCGCACCGCGCGCAGGATGTCGCGATGGGCGGCGTTCTTGGAGAAGAGGTTTTTGGTCAGCGCGACGGCTAACCCGTGTTCGGG
>Ga0163144_10001933_pt1 | contig 48345 bp, 41 predicted proteins | sample OliLak19BULKMAT1_FD_123175 | JGI IMG/M metagenome (GOLD analysis project Ga0163144, IMG submission 123175) | Freshwater microbial mat bacterial communities from Lake Vanda, McMurdo Dry Valleys, Antarctica - Oligotrophic Lake LV.19.BULKMAT1 | ecosystem: Environmental > Aquatic > Freshwater >... | reverse complement strand
TCAGAGAGTGTATCGTCATGGGAGTGACCCCGCGTCCGGACCAGTCATCTTTCGATTCGATTGGCGTATCACGCCTGGCCCCGTCACCAACGGGTGCGCTGCACTTGGGGAACGCCAGGACCTTTCTGGTCAACTGGGCAATCGCCCGAACTTGCGGCTGGACACTGCGTTTGCGGATTGAGGACTTTGATACGCCGCGCGTCAAGGCGGGCGCAACCGCCAGCATTCTCGATACGCTGCGGTGGCTGGGTATCGATTGGAATGCGTGGGATGAACACCCGAGCCCAGACGATTGCTTTGTCCAGAGTTCGGATGTCGAACCGTACAGAGAGGCGATGCGATTGTTGGCACGGTCCGGGTTAGCCTATCCGTGTGTGCTGACTCGGGCGGAGATCGAAGCGGCGGCATCGGCACCGCAGGCGGGGTCGCATGAGGTGGCCTTTCCCGCATCAATGCGCCCTCCGGACGCGGCGAAGGGGTACGACTTTGATGCCCTGAACCGATCAGTCTCGGAGAATGCCAGGCCGAACTGGCGGTTTGTTGTGGCGAAGGGCGCTTTGCGGTTCGATGATCGCTTTGCCGGACCACGGTCGTATGACCCGAGCGAGATCGTTGGTGACTTTGTGCTTTGGACAAAGCGTGATCAACCTTCCTATCAACTCGCGGTCGTTGTCGATGATCATCGCCAGGGCGTGACCGAGATCATTCGTGGTGATGATCTGCTCGACTCTGCATCCAGACAACTGCTGCTTTACCGGGCACTCGGCTACACGCCCGAGCCGAGCTATGCCCACTTACCGCTGGTCATTGGAGAAGATGGGCGGCGGCTGGCCAAGCGGCACGGCGACACTCGCATCGAATATTATCGCGAGAAGGGTGTCACTGCCGAGGCGATTATCGGGTTGATCGCGCGATGGTGCGGGGTAACACCGACATCGCACGCGCCAACCATAATGACGGCTCGAGGGTTCATGAAGGGATTCGATCTGTCTAAAATGTCGTCCGGTCCCGTGGTCTTTTCTGCGAAGGATAATGCATGGCTGCTATCTACAGTTTCGAGGCGCGCAACGGCTGGATAATGATCGCCTTGGCGATCGGGGTCGTCATGGCCGCGATGCTGGTGGGTGCGTGCGATGAGACGGATCCTGCGGCGGCGAAGGTGATACCTGTCAAAGTCGCGGGCAAGAAGTTCTATCTCGAAGTGGCGGCGGACGATCAGGTCCGCATGAAGGGGCTCGGAAGCAGGACGCACATCGAGGACGATGGCGGAATGATCTTCTCGTTCACACCCGGTCAGACTCGCGTGCAGACGTTTGTCATGCGCGACTGCCTGACTCCCATTGACATCATCTACCTCGACGGCGCGGGGCGTGTGCTGTCAACACACACCATGCCCACCGAGCCACCTCGCGCGGCCGATGGGAGCGAGGGCAAGGTTGGCGAGTTTGGCACGGCCAGCGGCACCGCACCTGCTGATAAGTACGAGGCACGACTTACCAAGACCTATTCAAGCAGGTTCCCCTCTCCCTTTGTAATTGAAGTTCAAGAGGGAACGATAAAGAAGCTCGGTGTGAAAGAGGGCGACCTGATCAGCTTTGATGTCTCCGGACTCAAGCGGCGAACCAAGTAGTCCGATGCAGAGCTATGCCGGGTGTCTATGAGGGGACGGGCTTCGCGAGAAGTCCGGTAACTCCTCCACGGTGTGACCCCTCCATGATCGGACGCACAGATGCGCACGCATTGCATCGCGCTTATCGCTAACGCGGACTCAGAGGCGACGCAAACCGGATGGTGGGAGGCGATTTTCAAACGCTGGCCTGTCGGTGTGCCACCGCCGCGACTTGAACTGATCACCCCTGAAACGCTGCTGACGGATGGGCGCGTGCTGCGCGCGGCACAAGGGTGGGATGCCGCCGTGCTTGCACCGGTTGATTGCTGTTTGGACACGGTGATCTGCCGCGTGCTGGACATTCTGCAACAATCGATGGTGCCGACGGTGCTGCTGGTCAGTGAGCCACCCGCCCGGCTTGATTCCTTTCATCCGGGCTCGATCGTGGTTCAGCCGTTGGATGCGCCGCCCGAGACCACGGCCGCGATCTTGTTCGCGCTTGCTCAGCGGCAACCCGCGGTGCGCGGGCTTGATCAGAGTCTGCGGCTGGCGCAATCGTTTCAGGGGGAGACCGCCGCGGAGATGGACCGGATGCAGCAAGAGTTGCTGCTCGCGGCCAAGGTTCAGCGTGACTTTCTGCCCAAGCACATGCCGACATCCGACACGGTTGAGAGCGGTGTCCTCTTTCGCCCGGCGAGCTTTGTTTCGGGCGATACATACGACATCACGCAGCTTGATGAATACCACATCGGGTTCTTTCTTGCCGATGCGATGGGGCACGGCGTTCCGGCTGCGTTGATGACGCTTTATGTGACCGGGTCGTTGCCGCGGCGTGAGATCACGAAGAATGGCGTGCGTTTGATCCCGCCGGGTGAGTCGCTCGAGCGGTTGAATGCCGAGTTGCACGAATCAATCGCCGGTCCTTCACGCTTTGTGACCGCGATCTGCGGCATCATTGATACGCGGACGGGGCTGATCACGATGGCTTGCGCGGGCCACCCCGCGCCGCTGCGGATCAGCGAGAAGGGCGTGCGCCCGGTTGAAGTTGCTGGCATGTTGCTCGGGGTTGTGTCGGATACCAAGTATGAGCAGGTGACGATCAAGCTGGAAGAGAATGAACTGCTGGTGCTCTATTCAGATGGTGTTGAGGAAGCGTTCTCGGGCAGGCATCACGGTAACAAGGCTGTATCGAATGTGATGCCGCCGCACTACATTCATCTCGCGTCGATGCGACGGGGCGCGGCGGTGGTGAGCCTTGACGCGGCGATGGAGCACCTTGCCTCGGACCTGGATGCACAAGCGGGATCGTTTCATCAGGATGATGACCTGACGGTGCTCGCCTTTCAAGTCACCAGTGTGCGCGAGAGCGTGACGGGTTCATCTGAACCTAACACTCCGAGCGCCGTGCGAGCGGTCGAAGTCATGCACGCGGATTGAGCGTATCGGACTCGATCAGACCATCTTTCAGTCGCACGACACGCTGGCAGAGTTTGCTGATGCGATCATCGTGCGTCACCATGACGATGGTCATGCCCTCGGCGTGCAGTCGCTGAATGACCCCAAGAATTGCCTCACCGGTCTTTGAATCAAGATTGCCCGTTGGCTCATCGGCCATGAGAATCACGGGTTGAGTGACCAGTGCGCGCGCGATTGCGGCACGCTGCTGCTGGCCGCCCGAGAGTTCGCGTGGCCGGTGGCCGAGTCGATCGCCAAGACCCACGAGTTGAAGACTGGCAACCGCGCGGCGGTATCGCTCGGCCGGGCCGATGTGCTGATAGAACAGGGGCACCGCGACGTTCTCTTCAATCGAGAGTTCGGGAATGAGGTTGAAGGCCTGGAAGACAAAGCCGATCTTCTGTCCGCGAAAGCGGGAGAGCTGCTCATCGGGCATTCTGGCGCAGTCTTTACCATCGAGCAGGTATTGACCGGCGGTGGGTTTATCCAGACAGCCGAGCATGTTCATGAGTGTGGATTTGCCGGAGCCGGATGCGCCCATGATCGCGACATATTGGCCGCGCTCGATCACAAGGTCGAGCGCCTGCTGGCCGCGCCCAACGGCCTCGACAAGCACTGAGCCATCGGGCTTGTAGTACGTCTTGCGAATGCCGCGAAGCTCGGCAATCGCCGGTCGCGAATGGGCAGTGAGCGAGGCCGTTGCCGGGTGGGGATTGGTCGCAACTTCGGTGGTCATGCGTGGGTGTTTACCGGTCTGGCCCATACCGGTGGCGTTCGAGGGCAGGGTGTTGAGACCTTCAATCAACAGCAAACGTCAGGCTTCAACCCTGAAGACCGGACTCACGCTGTTCATCGCGCAGTTGCACTGTGGCGAGCGCGGTCATCTGGTCGGGTGCGAAATGAAAGACCCTGTCCAAGCCGGTCAACGTGATCATGGACCATGTCTCGTCACGCATTGAGCAGAGCACGAGCGAGCGATGACACTCGAGCAGCCGCTTGCGCAATCGAAGAAGAGAGGCGATGTGCGAGGAGTTGAGGTACGAGACCGAAGAGAAGTTGAGGACCACGCTCGGGAGATCGCCCTCGTGTTCGGTCGCGCTAGCGGGCGCGAGGTTGGTCTCGCGCACGGAACCTGGTGCGGGTCGCTTAGGGATTTTCAGTCGCTCAAAGATTGCCGAAAGCTCTTCCGAGAGTTCCGGCTCATCAGAGAGTTCGGCGAGGATGATGTTGTCGGACCAGTCGATGGGCATAGCAGTTATTGTATGCGCCGATTGTGACTGGACATGAGCCTTGGCATTGAGCAGAGCACACAAATGCGGTGACATCCGACTGTGCCGCTTCGGCACTTAAAGGCAACGGGAATTACTTTAGTGGATCTGCAACCGGATCATGCACAATTGGTGCGTCCAGCCATCCGTCGAGAAACCACGCCACTGGAATCTGTAACAATGCCCGACCCGAGTCATCACGAACCGCAAGTGTAGCCGCACCTGCGATTCGAGTGGAGGAGTCTGGCTTAAACTGAACAATCAGTTCGTCGCCTGCGGAATGTACGACAGTCACCCACTTCGAGTCAGAAGATACAGTAAATGGGCGACCAAGAGGCATGTTTGTTACGCGATCTAATAACATAATTTTCGATGAATCCGCATCGTTAGCCTGCGCCATAGAAAAGACTACGGCTGCTGGCTTTGCGATAACAGCGCATATCCCTACGACAGTAAGTGGCACTGTGATCGCGGCATGCACTTCGCTTGAGGGGCGAACAAGTATTTCTCCTGATTGTCGAACAGAACCGCAAATGCCTTCCGCGATAAAGTGCCAAGTACCTTTACGAAGTGCCGCATCATTTACACGTCGCACTTTCCAATTTGTAAGCGTGCATTTCGGTGTAGGTGGTGCCGCATCTGACCCGTCAGTAGCTCTGATGAACAAGTCGACACTGACATTTGTGCCTTCGATCGCCTTCAATGTCGCTTGTTCAGGTCGAACAAGCACTTCGATATCCGAGAAGTATGACAACAAGCAGATTCCTCGTTCTGACTGAGGTCCTGATGTATCGATCCACTTTGCACTGAACGTAGCGGATTGCGTCTGCTCACCAAAGGCAGGAGTTACTGTTGCAGACAATGTCAACACAGTCTGCTGACCTGGTTCGACAAGCACTTTCGAGAACGATGCGTTAAGACATCCGCAGCTCTTCGAGTTGATTTCGAGGCTGACTGGAAACGATATTTGATTGGCGAAGGTGACATTTCGCGTTGCACGCAACAAGGGCCGGATAAGACCACGCGATTCCGCTTCAGCTGATAAGACCTTTAGAGCAACCAAGTTGCTAGGATACTGCGAGCTTCGAGATCCCGGAGGCCTCAAATGTGCCAGCGGTTCTCCCTCAAGGCTTTTTGACTTAACGTCGATACCCGGAAGCATCTGCTGCATAATCAAAATGATGATTAACTGGCAGGCTATGAATGCGTTCATCTACTTGGCTCCGTATGACGAAAACCCTTTGCGCTTTCAGATTTGATCTTATTTAATTGCGAGTGACGAGCCTTCAATAGTTGCTTTGCTTCAACTCCACTTTCATATGCTCCCGCCTCATCGTTAAATACTTTTGCATCGTCCGGCACAAATGAAAGTAGGCTATCAATTGTTTCTGGTTTATTTACGGCGATATTATCGGCTATGAACACGATGGGGCAAGCTAACCAGCCGTCTTTGGTTATGCTCCCCATTGGACATGCAGCTGCGGCATTGTTTGTGGCCAGAGTACCTTTGCACAACCGTTGCAGCCATAGCGCAACGTCAGCGGTGTGCGCGGCTTCAGGAAGACCATCAAACAAGGTTGCCGCTTTCAAATCTCTCTTTGCTTCTTCGGTGATTGAAGTGTCGCTGACACCAGTCGGACACGGCTCATATATACCAAGCACACCAACAGATGGTACATCCACTCCACTCACGCTTTGATATTGTGTAACAACCATCATTTCAAAGACCAAATTATCGTGCCCGCGTACTCGTCTGATCAATCGTGGTGCGAACTGATGAAGCGGGTCGAATCGTGCTTCGAGGTGATTCCAGATTTTGACGGTGGCACTTTCGGCGCGAATACCCGACCACGGCTCCTCAAACGACGGAGGCAGGTACTCCAGCGTCTTTGCCGAGCGGAGAAGTTCCGAGAGCGGTCTCATCTCAAGTTGATTATCATTATCTAAGCAGCGTCCCCATGCACGCCAGACTGTACAGCCGACGGAAAAATGATAACTTCTCTGAGTAAATACTCCGGCGTTGTCATCGGCTGACCAGGTCAGCATGTAAGGACCTACGGCAGCCCTAAACTCTACCGGGTATGACAGTTTATGATCTGCACTTTCGCCAGCAGACAATGCATGTGATGCATACACCATCCACGTTCCCGACTCGTCGATGTATCGCTTGCCATCTTCGAGAAGCGTCCACTTCGCACGACGCTTCGCCAAGCATGGCGAGCAATAGTCCTGCTGATGCCATGAAATGCACCGTATTGATAGTTCGTGCGCCGTCAATGCAGCAACTAAAGCATCACATCGTGGATCAACTGCCTCGGATGATGCGACTTTGACAACCGTCGATAAAATATTTGCACGCTTTGCTGCGAGATCGTGATTCGAATTATCTTGGACACACCAGGAGAATCCATATACCAATATCCCAGATATCATGGTTAGGAGGCTGACGCACATTAGTTGATCTTTCCCATGAATGACCCAGATTCAGGTAGATTCAATTTACACACAACCTGCGAATTGACGTGCTTCCGTTGTATAAATTCCGGGTGTGCGTGTGCAGTCATTGATGTCTCCCGCGCCGGGTGTGGGGCCACCACAAGCACCGACACCAACAAATCCACATTTGTTGATTGATGCGTTAGGGTTGATGAGGCACTCTTCGCCGCCAAACCGAACACAGAGCTTGACCAAAGAACCCGTGGAACCTGAGCACGTAACACAACTGCCGGCGCAAGTAGATGTGCATCCAGCATACGCACCAGTTGCCAAGATCTTGATTGTGCCAGCGGGGCATCCTGTCAACGTATCACAACGCCATCCTGTGAACTTGACAGGAGAATCTGGTGCTTTTTCAAGACTTGCAACTGGGGGCGGCTCTTCAAGCACATGCTGCACCATATTCGCTTCAACCGCGTATGGAGCCACATACACAACGACATCATCGGCATGAGCTGATGATGCCAAGATCGCAAGCGTAATGGTTGCCATGTGATGGAAGCGACTGAATTTTTTCACGATGCATCTCATGACGTTTGCTAGGTTATTGGTAGGGGTAAAGTTAGTGTATCCCCCCCCCTCCCAGTCAAGCATCGTCTTTGATTTCAGCAATAATGAAGAATTCTTAACAATACTCAGATGACTATTCGTCTGAGGCAACCGGTGCTGCCGCGACGACCTTGTCGCCCTCATCGAGTTTGGCGACGCGAACACCCTGTGCGCCGCGGCCTGTGGTGCGGATCTCGGAAACGGGCATCCGGACGGTCATGCCGCCGCGAGAGGTGACGACAACATCGTCACCATCTTTGACACCGAGGGCGGAGACTGAGCGGCCGTTGCGTTCGCTCGCGTCGATATCGACGCGGCCTTTGCCGCCGCGAGACTGGCTGCGGGCCTTGCCGACTTCGGGTTGCACGCGATACTCATCGACGAGGGTGCGCTTGCCGTACCCATTTGCAGAGATGGTGAGCAGCGACATGGTCGGATCGGCGGACATGAGGTCGCCATCGGCATCGGGCTTCATGGGGATGCAAACGACACCGACGACCTGGTCGCCGCCGGATTCATCAGCGAGTTCGATTCCCTTGACACCCGAAGCTGGCCGACCCATGACGCGGACATCCTCTTCATTGAAGCGAATGGCCATGCCCTGCGCGGTTGCGAGCAGGATGTCATCGGTGCCGCTGGTGAGCGTGACATCGAGAAGGCTATCACCTTCCTTGAGGCCAACGGCAATGAGGCCGCTCTTATTGACGTTGCGATAGTCTTTCAGCGGAGTTCGTTTGACGATTCCCTGTGCGGAGACGAACGTGAGGTAGTGGCTGCCCTCCTCGAAGTTTTTGACATTGAGGAAGGCGCGGACCTTCTCACCCTCGCGGAGTTCGACGAGGTTGATGAACGGGCGGCCCTTGCTGGTGCGCGGAAGCTCGGGAAGTTCGTAGACCTTGATCTTGAACACGCGGCCGGTGTTGGTGAAGCACATCAGGTCGTCGTGCGTGCTGGCCACGAACATATGCGAGATGAAGTCTTCTTCCTTGGTCTGTCCACCGATGATGCCCTTCCCGCCGCGGCCCTGCTGGCGGTAGGTGTTGAGCGCGACGCGTTTGGCGTAACCCTGGTTCGAGATCGTGACCGCCATGTCCTCAATCTGGATGAGCGATTCGATATTGATATCGCCCTCGGCGGCATCGTGAATCTCGGTCATGCGGGTGGCGTAGGTGTTCTTGCCCTCGGTGCCCGCGCTGAGCCAGTGCGACTTCATGGGGCCGTAGCGGGCCTTCATCTCTTCGCAATCGGCCTTGATGATCGCTGCGATGCGCTCGCGCTTGGCGAGGATATCTTCGTAGTCTTCGATCTGGATGGAGAGCTGGCGATAGTCATCAACCAGTCGCTCGATCTCAAGCCCGACGAGCTGGGAGAGCCGCATGTTGCAGATGGTTTCGGCCTGCACGCGCGTCAGCGAAACGCCGCCTCGTGCCTCGGCCTTGGCGAGTTGTTCCATCAGGCGCGCGGGGATTCTCGTTGCGAACGGGTGCGTCGGCAGGATGCGGAACTTTTTGTCGATCAACCGTTCAATCGCCTCGTTGCGTGTCTGGCTGGCACGGATGAGGCGGATCACATCATCAATATCACAGACGGCGTAGATCATGCCTTCGAGCACGTGGGCGCGCTTGCGGGCCTCGGCGAGCAGGTAAGCCGTGCGCCGCCGAATGACGTTGAAGCGATGCTCGATGTAGTACTTGATGATCTCGAGCAGGCTCAGCGTGCGCGGCTGGCGGTTCACCAGCGCGATGTTGTGGATGCTGAACGTGACCTGCAACGGCGTGAACTGGTACAACTGATTCTCAACAACCGCCGGATCAGCACCGCGCTTGAGTTCCATGACGACGCGGCTCTGCGCCTCGCGGCCTGATTCGTTGCGGGCATCGGAGATATCCTTGATCCGCTCATCCTTCACGGCCTCGATGATCTTCTGCACCAGCGTCTCCTGGTTCAGACCGTAGGGAATTTCATCGACCACGAGTTGGATGCGGTCTTTGCTGCCGGCGAGCGGTTCGGTGTGAACCTTGCCGCGAACGGTGAGCTTGCCGCGACCGGTGGCGTAGGCCTCCAAGATTCCGCGGCGGCCAAGAATCATGCCGCCAGTCGGAAAATCGGGGCCTTTGATGCCGCGACGAATGATCTTGCCCTGAGCATCCTTCACATCATCCATCAGTTCGAGCAGCGGGATATCGGCACGCTCAAGCACACGGATGATGGAATCAAGCACTTCGACGACGTTGTGCGGCGCGAGCGAAGTGGCCATGCCGACGGCGATGCCCATGCCCCCGTTGACCAGCAGGTTGGGAAACTTGCCCGGGAGGACTGTGGGCTCCATCAGGCGTTCGTCGTAGTTCGGCTGGAAGTCGACGGTATCGAGCTTGAGATCGTCAAGCATGTCGGCGGCAAAGTGCATGAGGCGGGCTTCGGTGTATCGCATGGCGGCGGGCGAATCGCCATCGATGGAGCCGAAGTTGCCTTGCGGATCAACCAGTGGAGCGCGCATGCGCCACTTCTGGGCCATGCCGACCATGGTGGGATAGATGACCGACTCACCGTGTGGGTGGTAGTTGCCGGAAGTATCGCCGCAGATCTTGGCGCACTTAAGATGCTTTTTGCCAGGTCGCAGATTCAGATCGTTCATCGCGACGAGGATGCGTCGCTGCGAGGGCTTGAGACCATCGCGGACATCGGGCAAGGCCCGGTCCATGATGGTGCTCATGGCGTAGGTGAGGTACGAATCCTGAAGCTCGCGCTCGAGTTGAAGATCAACTATGTGGCCGGGGTTGTTGCCAGGACTGCCCGGGCCACCACCTGAGCCACCACCTGAGCCACCACCTGAGCCACCAATAGTCCCGCCGCCGCCGCCGGTTCCGCCACCGTTGCCTTCACCATCGCCGGAGCCGCTCGATGAACCCGGCGCAGTCGCGGCCATTGCGGGCACACTCACGGGCTTGCCCACACCGTTTCGCCCAATGCCACCGGGGGCCGCGAGTTCTTCGGTTGCGCTTCCGGCAGATTGGCCACTTGACTGGCCAACAGCTTGCGCAATCGGTGAAGATCCGAGTGGCGCGGTGGGTGTGGCGGGGTCGTTTTCGGGCATCCTTGCGATCTCCTCGCGAACCAAACGGGCCGCGGAAATCGGAGGGCTTGATGACCCTTCCGGCGGACATTCATTCTAGGCAAATTGACACAAGTTTTCCCCTCGGCACCATGGGAATTCCTGCTCGAAATGTGCATAAGAACTGCGCATAAGTCATCGCATGACTTCGCGCTCGGCAAGGGCCGAGACTCCGAAGGCTCAGGGCTGCTTTTGTTGGGCCTGGTTCTCGGTTTCGAGCTTCTCCAGGCTCTTGATCGCCTCGCAGACGGCCATGAGCGTGAGGCTGGCTGCATCTGGAGGCATGGAGTGGTCCCACGTCGCTGCACGGATGCCGCCGATGGCCTTCTGAGGGTCGGGATAGAGCGATCCACACGACTCATCGACCTGAAGCTGACGAAGGAAGCGGAGGGCAAGGATGAGTCGGAAGGTCTCCTGCTGGCGCTCGGCGGGCTCGGTAAGGCGATCGTCACCGAGCATGGTCGCAATGAACGCGATAGGCCGAACAGACTGCCACGTCGGGAGCTTTGTGCCGTTGGTCTGGGTGAAGACGATGCCGCCCAAGAAGTCGTATGACTCATCGGTGATGTCGGCAAAGTTGAGTTGATGCTTCCAGCACTGTGAACGCATTTCGCGAAGGGCGATGGCGGATGGGATGTCGCGGCCGGGGGCGAGTTCGGGCGGGAGCGGATTGGTGCCGGGATCTCGCCCTCTTGAATCAGCGGCCCGAACTTCCGCCCAGCCAAGCCACGGCATAAGCGAAACCAGTTGCCCTGGGGGACAGGCCGCGAATGTCGTTCTAAGCAGGCGCGAGAGTTGGAAGACCTGCCCTTGTCCGTTCGGATCACTGGGCCGGCTTAAGACGTACGAGAAGACCGCCTGTTCGGTGAGGTTGAGTTTATCAAACCGAATGAGATCGATGATCTCGCGCGTCGCCTCGGCCGATTCCAGACCATCGATCGATTTGCCGTTGGCGGCGTAGTCGGCGCAGAGGTTCAGAACATTCGCCGCCCTTATTCGTTTGAGGTTCAAATTTTTGGTTGGGTCACCGAGCCGCCCATCGAGCAGATAGAACATCCAGTCAATCGCGGACTTGGGCTGCACTTTTTGAACTTGGGCACGTTGAAAAAAGTTGTTGATCGCAGTATCAGCCTTGTTCGGGGTCGGCACCGCCCGCGGTGGGTCGGACCAATTTTGATAGCGAGAGAGAGATACAACTGCGAGAATCAGCGGCGAGGCACCATCTCCGGTGCGCTCGAACTGGTTCGACCAAGGTTGATAGATCGAAAGGTCCGGGGTGCGGGAATCGTCTGAGTCCGCACGAATCGCCAGATTTGTCGCCAGCCGGTCGGCCATCTCGCGAAGTTCTCCGATCGTCATCTCTGAAGCTGCTATGACGGCTGCGCCGCGGTACAGGAAAATCGGTTCGCTTCGAGGCTTGGCCTGAGCCTGGTGAGAGACTTGGAACGTCCAGATCCGTACCGCTTCCTTGTCGCGTAACTCCTTGGGCGACAGCAGGAGTTTGGTCGCGCCACCTTCGCCAAGAGCATCAGCGATCAGGCCGCGAATGATCGTTTGCGGGAGTGCGTTCTTGGTCATCATCTCCGATGGAAAGATGATTTTTGTGCGCCCGACCGCAAGGTCCTGCGCTTCTTCACCCGGTTTGCCGATGTGCACGGCCAGACCATCGAGCCCGGGGTTGAGATTGAGATCGAGCTCGGTCCATGTATCGGTGAGCACTGGGCGAAGGCGACCGGCCAACTCGCAACTGATGAGTATGTCGGGCGTGAGGTGTTGAACGGCAGCCTCGCGCATGAGGTCATTGCCGACTGGAAGGCCCGGGTCGGCCTGCGCAATCGCCAAAGCCGTTGCGAGGTCGGTCACGCGGCGGCGCGGGTCATCGGTCGCGGCCGGACCGATCGAGCCCCAGAATGCCTGGGCCACGCCGCGACCGAGAATCTCACCCTGATATCGCAGAACGATGCACGCGCCCGCGGCGACCGGCTGTGGTTGGCTCTCCATTGTCGCGGCACCACCCGGCATCAACTCGGATTCGACATTCCACGTTCTGACCAGCGACTCGGCACGCTTATAGGCCCGCATGGTCTCGGCGGGACTTGGCGGCTGCTCGCCGATGTTGTCGGCAGCCGTAGCAACGGCCGCTGGCTGATGTGCCTCAAGCTGCGCACGGCTGACGGACGCAACCGCACCCGGGATCAACACACACAACCCCACAAGACCACGGCTCGCAGCGTGCCTGCTCACGCCGCACCGCGCGGGCCAGACCACGATGTCGCGAGCAAACTGTCCGATAACACTGGTGATGCGTGTTGTCTACATTGAACATCCTCGGTTGACGCTGTGCATCGTTCCTCCGGCGTGGTAGTATGAAAGACGTGCATTCTGGGACGCTGAACCGCTACAGCGAGCCCGCAGACTGGACATGGCCCCGGACGGACCCGGTTGGCACAGGGCTTGAATGGAGTCTCCACATACAACTGGAGATTGGACCATGGTTGCTGCCCTCACGCTGCTCACCGACAATCGCAAGAAGATCGCCATCCTCGCCATGCTGAGCTTTATGGCCCTCTGCTGAGACTCATGCACTTGCCCGCCTTTGCCGCCGCGCTCTTCAGGCGGGCACGGGCCTTGGAATGATACGACACACACGATCCGTGCGCCACACAGGCACGGATGCTCTCCTTGTTCACACACACGAACGAAAGGCCCCCATCCGCGCGCGGATGGGGGCTTTGTTCGTTTTCGAGGTCTTCGATGTGATGGTCAATGAAAAGACCCTGAGATTGCTCTCAGGGTCTTGTGCTGGCGTTGTGTTGAAGCTCCCGAGCTTGCGATCGGGGCTCTGTTAGATGCTGATCTTGTCGGTGCCCATGGCACCGTGCTCGTCCATGCCGCCGCGCTTCGGGGACTTCTTGCCCGTCTTCTCTTCGCGTTCCGGACGCGGCTCGTCGGCACCGGCAACATCGCCCCACTGGGCTCGCTTGAGCGAGAGGCCGATTTTGCGGTCCTCGATATCGACGCGGAGGATCTTGACATCAACCTCTTCACCGGGCTTGACCACATCCTGCGGATTCTCGACCTTGTGGTCGGCGAGTTCGGAGATGTGGAGCAGGCCTTCGAGATCATTCTCCAGCTCGACAAAGACGCCAAAGTTGGTGATCTTGGTGACCTTGCCGCGAACAACCATGCCGGGCTTGTAGGCACCGGGAATGGCGTGGAGCCAGGGATCTTCGGAGAGCTGCTTGAGGCCGAGCGCAACGCGTTGCTTCTCCTGATCGACATCGAGAACGACGCACTTGAGCATGTCGCCCTTCTTGAAGACCTCGTTGGGGTGCGTGACCTTCTTGGTCCACGAGATATCAGAGACGTGCAGCAGACCATCAATGCCCGGCTCTATCTCGACAAAGGCGCCGTAGTTGGCTAGGTTGCGGACGGTGCCCTCGATGATGGTGCCGCGAGGATACTTCTCGCCCACAAGCTCCCAGGGATTGACCTCGGTCTGCTTCATGCCGAGGCTGATTTCCTGCTTGGTCTTGTCGATCTCAAGCACAACCACATCAACCTGTGCCGCGGGCTGCACAAGCTCGCTCGGGTGGTTGACGCGCCGTGTCCATGACATCTCGGAGATGTGGACAAGGCCTTCGATACCCGGCTCAAGCCGCACGAACGCACCGTACGACATGATGTTGACGACTTCGCCCTTGACGCGCGAGCCGACGGGGTACTTCTTCTCGATCTCTTCCCAGGGGCTGGCTTCCTTCTGCTTGAGGCCCAGGGCGATCTTCTCTTTATCGCGGTCGATATTGAGAACCTTGACCTCAATGCGCTGGCCCATGCGGAGCATGTCGCCGGGGTGATTGATCCGGCCCCACGACATGTCGGTGATGTGCAGCAGACCATCGATGCCGCCGAGATCGACAAACGCGCCGAAGTCGGCGATGTTCTTGACCTCGCCATGGATAATCATGCCTTCCTTGAGCGTATCCATCAGGCGCTTCTTCGCGCTCTCTCGCTCCTCTTCGATCAGCTTGCGGCGGCTGATCACGATGTTGCGACGCTCGGTATCGATCTTGAGGACGGCGGCGCGAACATCGCGACCGATGTAATCGCCGATATCGCCGGGGCGGCGAACATCCACCTGCGAAGCGGGCAGAAAGACCGGGACGCCGATATCGACGAGCAGACCACCCTTGATCTTGCGCATGACGCGGCCTTCGACGACATCGCCCTCGCGGGTGGTGTCGATGATCCGCTGCCAGTTGAGCATGCGGTCGGCCTTGCGCTTTGAGAGCGCGACCATGCCGCTGTCTTCATCGATCTTCTCGAAGAGCACCTGCACCTTGTCACCAACACGAAGTTCGGTAATGTTGTCGAACTCTTCGCGGGGAATCAGGCCTTCGGACTTCAGACCCACTTCGACGACGACATCGTCGCCGGCGAAGCCGATGACCTTGCCATCGAGGATCGAGCCGGGCGTAAACGATCCGAGCGTTTTTTCGAGGAGCGAGTCCATCGACCCCGCGCTGCCGAACATGGGCGTCAGAAGCGCAAAGGTTTCGTCATCGGAAATGGAAAGGGATGCAATCAGGTTTTCATCAATCATTGAGATCTTTCAATCAAGACAAACTTCGCGGCCAAACAACAGTTGCCGCACGTGCAAATCGCACTGCGGCTTGGCAGCTATCCCTCGGGCTCCGGTGAGCGGAGCATGAGTCCATCCAAGTGTCAGTTTGTTGTGGAGCCCCAATGGGGCGGCGAGGGGTGCGGAATGCCGCCTTCGCGACATGCGAAGGAAGAACGGCTCCGGCAAGTCATGTGCCGGAACAGTGAGTCTAGCACCGCATCGAGAGCTGGCCAATCCAGTCCTGATCGGTATTCGTCAATCTTCCGCAAAGTCCGCAATCGCGGCACCAGTGGCTAAGTCCTTGATGACATTGGACATGCGCGTGCTAAACGCTCCGCGTGCCATCACGGTGTCTGCTCCAGCCGCTTTGGCCGCCTGCATTTCCGCCACTGCGACGTGCGGTCCGAAGGCCATCACCTTTATGCGTCTCTGCGAAGTCACCGACGGTGACATCGGGTTCAGTCGAACCCTTTGCACAAGGGCGATCGCGACCTCGGGTGCGTCGAGATCGACAATCAGGGCCACGACCGGAGAATCAGCCAGACGGGCTTCGAGCATCTCAATCGAACGAACCGGGCGAGCGGCAAATCCGAGTGCTTCGGCCGCGCCTTTGATTTTTGTTGCCCAGATGAGATCGGCGGAATGGTAGAGTATCATCTAGGCTCCGAAACTCGGAAAAGGTGCGGGTGTTGCGGTCTTGAAAACGCTTTCGGTACACACGCAAACCGGTGTGAACACTCAAACCAACCCCGCAGTTCCGGAATGAGGGTAGCGGACTCGGGCGGAGATAGCCCCACCGCTTGTCGGTTTGTCGTGCGGGATTGGCCCTGGCAGGGGCACCCCGTTGTTTCCATCACCTCGTTCAACATGACTTCGTCAGGCAACTCACCATGAGCAACACCACCGTCGCAGCACCCAAGGCCCCATCTAAAAACGGCGTTCGTCGTGAACTGTTCAAGAGTCCCGTGTTTGATGAAGTCGGGCTGCCGCGTGACCCGGACAATCTGTATCTTCAGACCGTTGACACCATGCTCACGGCCGCCGAAGTCATGGAGCTGCCGCATGAGATTCAGCTCATTCTTGCTCAACCCAAGAACGAGATCATGGTTCACTTCCCCGTCCGTATGGATGACGGGACTTTCAAGCTCTTCAAGGGTTATCGCGTTCAGCACAACAACGCGCTCGGCCCGTACAAGGGCGGCCTCCGCTTCCACCCTGACGTTCATCTCGACGATGTCAAGTCGCTCGCCCTCCTAATGACGATGAAGACCTCGCTGGTCCGAGTCCCCTTTGGCGGCGGCAAGGGCGGCATCAAGGTTGATCCGCGCAAGCACTCGATGGCTGAGATGGAGCGCATCGTGCGCCGTTTCACCACGGCGATTTCGCACCAGATCGGGCCGGATTATGACATTCCCGCTCCCGATGTCGGCTCGAACGCGCAGCACATGGCGTGGATCGCCGACACGTTCACCTTCCTCTCAGAGATGGGCGGGCACCAGCCCGAGGCCGTTATCACCGGCAAGCCGGTGGAGTATGGCGGCTCGCTCGGGCGCGAGAAGGCGACCGGGCAGGGCCTTGTTGATGTGGTTGTCGAGTTGGCCCCTGAGCTTGGCCTCACGATCAAGGGCATGACCTTCAGCCTGATCGGCTATGGCAACGTCGGCTCTTGGACGGGGCGTATTCTTGGCGGCATGGGCGCCAAGCTGCTCACCGTCATGGACCACACGGGCGCGATCCGCAACGACAAGAGTCTTGATGTTGAAGCCCTTGCCCTTCACGTGGCCAAGAATAGCGGCGTCGCTGGCTTTGCCGGGTCCACCAAGATCACGACCGAAGAGTTCTACAAGACCAAAGTTGATGCGATTATTCCTGCCGCGTTGGAGCAGATGGTCAAGGAACAGGAAGCGCACTGGATCAACGCCAAGTGTCTGGTCGAGGGCGCCAATGCCCCCACCACTCCCGCCGGCGATCGCGTGCTCACCGATCGCGGCGTTGAGGTCATCCCCGCGATCCTCGCCAACGCCGGGGGTGTCACCGTCTCGTACTTCGAGTGGGTGCAGAACAAGAGCTGCGTGAGTTGGGATGCTGAAGAGGTTGACCAGGCCCTCAACCGGCACATGGTCTCCGCCGCACGTCGCACAACGGCCGCAAGGAAGAAGTTCAGTTGCGACATGCGCACAGCAGCGTACATCGCGGCACTCGAAAACATCGGCAAGGTGTACGCGGTGCGAGGGATTTTCCCATAAGGGGAAAGCACCGGGCATCATTTCAACGCAAAGACAAGCCCCGAGCACGAGCTCGGGGTTTTTTGTAGTAACCCAGTTTGCATTCCGCGTGATTGGTATTGCGAGTGCCTTACGTTATTGATCATCGCCTGTTGCACTTCAACGTTGGTTCTACCGCCATCCCGCCACTCCGTTTGCGTCTCGATGTGGCAAACACATTTACACCAGCATCGCCTGCCACCACCCCGTGTCGTGCCATTGGTCGAACTTGCGTCCGGCTTCGCGGAAGGTGCCCACGTAGGTGAACCCCATGCTCTCATGAAGGCGCACGGAGCCTTCGTTGGGAAGCGTGATGCAGCCGACGGCGGTGTGGAACCCGATGCTGCGAAGGCGCATCAGCAGTTCGGCATACAACGCGCGACCGACGCCGCGTCGATGAAAGTTCGGGTCCACATAGACCGTGACTTCAGCGGTCAAGGCATAGGCCTCGCGTGAACGCCAAGTGCTGGCTTTGGCGTAGCCTGCGAAAACACCATCGATCTCCGCGGCGAGCCATGGGAACTTCACAGGTCCATCCGCGGCGGCGCGCCACAACTCATGGAACTCGTGTTCGCTGTGAGGCTTTGTTCCGAAGTGAACGACCGTCCTTTCGATAAAGTGGTTGGTGAGATGGCAGGCCGGGGCCGCATCGCGGGTCTCGAAGGTACGGACGAACATGCGCTTCCTTGGAGAGAACCGCTTACTTGTTGCGCGGCTTGTTTGCTGAGAAATTCGTTGTCACGGATACTCCTGCCGCGTGGGACGAATCAGAATGTTCCCGACGTGAACATGCGCGGGCTGGGCGCAGACAAAGCTCACCATTCGAGCAACATCGTCGGGCTTAAGCACTGGGCCGAGTTTTTCTAACACCCCCCTGAACCATTCATCTTTGTACCCAGCCACTCCCTGGAACTCACTCACCACAAACCCGGGCTCGATCAGCGTGACGCGGATGCCCTTTGGCCCAAGCTCGCGCCGAACCCCCTCCGCAAGTCCGTGGACACCAAACTTGGTTGACCCGTACATGCTCGAATAGGGAGAGACGTGACGACCGACAACCGAGCCGATAACGACGATATCTCGCGAGCGATTCAACCAATCGGGATCGAGCAACGCGGCCGCAGGATCAGATGTACCGAGCATGGCGTGCGCGGCGGCGCGGATGAGTCTGGCCGCGCCCAGCAGGTTGGTACGGATCATCTCCTCCCACTCTTCAGGGTCGGACGTGACGACCGAACCTGCAAGCCCACGCCCGGCGTTGACGACGACGAGATCGGGCACCGCGCCGAACGAGGATCTCGCGGCGAGAAACATCTGCTGAATGGCCGCCTCATCGGCACAATCTCCGGGCACTCCGATCGCCAGTGGATGCGGGATGTTGCGATTGAGTTCGTTGACCACATCGTTAAGCGTGGGCGCGCGGCGCGCGTTCAAGACCGATCGGCATCCATTCGCCGCCAGTTGCCGCGCGATGGCAAGGCCGATACCCGAACTCGCACCCGTGATGATGGCGATACGTCCGGCCAATGTCTCTGCGCTCGCGGCCATGCTTGGTCCTTGGTTCCTGATCTCTACCCCAACCCCCCACCTCGCCTCTGCCGAATCGACTGATGATAACGAGCAAACGGCACAGTGCCGAATGTGGACATCCGTTGGTGTGTGCGGGTGGGGTGAGCGGACGTCTGGACAGTTCTGTACACTCCTTGCATGTTCGGATCACACCTTTCGATCGCTGGCGCACTGACAAACGCCCTTGACGAAGCGGCCGGACTCGGACTCGACACCGTTCAAATTTTCACGAAGAACCAGCAACAGTGGAAGGCCAGACCGCTGGATGAAGGCATGGCCAACCAATGGCGGGCAAGAGTCGCCGAACTTGGTTGGGAAATGCGAACAGTCTCGCACGCTTCGTACCTCATCAACCTGGCAAGCCCGGATGATGAACTCTGGCGCAAATCGATCGATCTGATGACCGACGAGATCGAACGGTGCGAGCGGCTTGGTATTCCATTCCTCGTGCATCACCCGGGTGCCTACACAAGTTCCACGCGTGCCGAAGGGCTGGCGCGGATCGCCGCTGCGTACAGAGATGTGTTCGGTCGCACCAAGGGGTATCGAACCGTCTCTTGTCTGGAAAATACTGTTGGCGGTGGGTCGGTGCTCGGACGCGACTTCGTTGAGCTTGGTCACCTTCGCGGGGCGATCATCGAGGCTACCGGCGCGACCGAGCGCTTCGGGTTCTGCTTTGATACCTGCCACGCCCACGCGGGCGGATATGACCTCTCAACCCCCATGACCGCCGCGGCCGCATTTGCCGAATGGGATGATGCCTGCGGACTAGAGCACATACGGGTGCTTCACCTCAACGATTCCAAGACTCCGCTCGGGTCACGTCGCGATCGTCACGAGCACATCGGTGTGGGTTCGATCGGGCTTGCTGGGTTTGAAGCGTTGCTCGCGATACCGATCTTTGCCGACCGCCCAAAGATCATGGAAACACCCAAAGAAGAGCACGAACCGGGGGTTCAATGGGATGTTGTGAATCTGGGGGTGCTGAAGAGCTTGTCAAAGTCCGAACCTTCTTCTCGATCGTCCCGTACCTCCAACTCTGCGAGGAAGCCATCGCAGCCCAAACGAACCTAGGCATTTTGGACTATGCTAAGCCCCGTTGGTTGTGCCACCCCGAGTGATGGGTGGAAGAAAACGCTCTGGATCATCCGCAATGCCACGACGTACATTGATGAAATTTCTGACGCCCTGTGCCGCGACGAGCTTCGTCGTGATGGCGGCGGTGTTGCCCGGATGCAAATCAGGTTTACCGAAAGTGGAGGATGCTCCGACACGGGCAAAGGCGGCTCCGCCGCGCTTGACTGAAGCACTTGGGCACATCAGCACCGCAGAGGAAGCTGTGCGGCTTGGCGACAAAGAGCGGGCGCTCATCGAGTTTCAGCGGGCCATAGAGGTCAACCCAAATCTCAGCACCGCGTACATGGGAATGGCGGATATCTACCGGATGGACCGCGACTATCCGAACGCGGAGTTGCGCTACGCGCAGGCGGCCCGAGTTGAGCCGAAGAACTTCGATGCCCAGTTTTACCATGGCCTGATGCTTCACCTGATGGAGCGTGTGACCGAAGCGGTGCAGGCGTACCTTCGAGCATTGGCCGTCAAGCCCGATGACTTCCGAACGAATCTCAATCTGGCCACAGCGTACTACCAGCTTGAAGAGAACAGGCAGGCGCTGCCCTATGCGAAAAAGGCTGTTGATCTGAACGGCGATGATGGATCGGCCAGACTGAACCTCGGCGCGATCTACGCAGCGCTCGGGCGGCACCAGGAAGCGGTTAAGGAGTATCAGCAGGCTGCCGAGTTGATGGACCTGAACGGCCCGTTGCTCTTAAACCTTGCCGAGAGCCTTGCGAGTCTCTCGCGATTCGACGAAATGGCCAATGCTCTCGAACAGGCCGCGAAGGTCGATCCATCTGCCGCCGTCTATGAGCGTCTCGGGTTCGCCCGCTTTCGGGTGAAGGACTACGAAGCGGCGAAGAGCAACTTTCAGAAGTCACTGGATATCGACACCAACTATTTTCCCGCGCTGAACGGCTTGGGTGTCTGTCTGTTGAACGATTGGATTACGGGCGACCGAAAGGACCAGGGGATCAAAGACCGCGGCATCTCCTGCTTGCGCCGATCATTGCAGATCGAATCCGACCAGCCACAGATCAACGAGATCGTCACGAGGTATGGACGCTGAACATGCCAGACATTCGCCTCCTCGAAACCTTCCCCACACCCTCAAGCACGCCGTTTGTTGTTGAACATGTGGCCGATGAGTTTACATCGCTCTGCCCGAAGACGGGGCATCCGGATATCGGAACGATCATCCTGCGTTACCAGCCCGCCGCGGCCGATACCAACGCGGGTAAGTCGGGGTGCGTTGAGCTCAAGGCCCTGAAGATGTACTACCAGTCGTTCCGAAACGAAGGGATTTTTTACGAGGCGGTCACCAACCGCATCCGCGATGATCTCGTCACACTCTTAAAGCCCGCATGGCTGCAAGTCATTACGCGGTGGCGAGGGCGCGGCGGCATTCGCACGGTGATTCGCGCCGACCACGGACAGGTTCCTGCACACCTGCTTGGCCAATAAGCGTGAGCAGTCTCTCCAGCGACGACCGTGCAGTGAAGTTGTAAAGATTCATCCATCGCCGTGTGTCGTGGATGGTGAGGCGAGAATGATTGTCACAGGACCCTCGTTGACCAGGCTGACTTTCATATCAGCCTGAAAGACCCCGTGTGTCACCCGCGGGCAGAGGGATCGCACAGCGTCAATGAGTCGGGAGAACTCCTCTGCGGCCATTGGCGGCTTCATGGCGCGATCAAAGCTCGGTCTGCGCCCGCGCTGCGCTTCGCCCACAACGGTAAAGTTGGGAACCAGCATCACCGTTCCGCAGGTATCAAGAACCGACAGGTTCATCCTGCCCTCCACATCAGGAAAGATCCGAAGGTGAGCGATCTTCTGGGCCATCCAGACCCGTTCGACAGACGTATCGGTCTCTTCAAGTCCCACAAGCACCACCAAGCCACCCAAAGGCGGTGGAACCGCCGCGCGAACCGTTCCATCTATGGTCAGGCTCGCTTCTGATACTCGTTGGACAACCGACCTCATCGAGAACTCCTTGCCTGCTTGCAATCTCGTCACTCCTGCTCGGAGCGCCGTGCATCCAAGCGTGCGGAAGTACCGAATCGAGTCGAGAATCCTGACTCTCACGCGTACTGGAGCACGACATGAATGCTGCGTTTGCCCGCCGGTCTGCCATCATATTCTTTAGCACATCCATCGGTCTCTCGTCCGGATGTCGTGACGCCCAACCAACGGTGAGCACGATGCCGGAGGATTCGATAGACAATCCAACGGATACACCTCGACAAGTCGAGCGCGTGGGTGGAGACCTTGCCGCGCAAGTGGTGCAAAGCGCCGAAGGTTACAGATTTAAGGATATGTTGATCGATACACCCCTGCCCAATGGGTATCCGCCACCGACACCGCCGGGCGCTCTGGAGATCAAGCGCTATCCAATCGCACGAAGAGCTGAGATTCGAGGCGGTGTCAACTCCGACATTGGCATGTATGCCGCGTTCTGGCCGCTCTTTCAACATATCAAGAAGCGTGATATCGCCATGACGTCGCCCGTAGAGATGCGATACGCGCCGGGCACGATCGCAAACGAAGGCGGGACACCGCGCAACTGGTCGATGTCATTTCTCTATCGAGACCCATCGCAAGGCCCTGAAGGGACCGACAACAATATCACCATTCTGGACGCGGCACCCATGGTCGTGCTGGCCATCGGGAGCCGTGGTGGGTATTCATGGAATCGAACAGAGATGCTCATCGACAAACTCAACGCCTGGTTGGCCGCGCACCCGGCTTGGGTCGTTGATGGTGATCCGCGAGCCATGCACTACAACGGACCCGATCGGCCCGATGCGGACAAATGGCTCGAGGTTCAGCTGCCGATACGCCGCAGCGAGGTTCGATCGGGTCAGCAGTCGTGAGTCGCGCAAAGGGTTCTCATCTCCGACAATCCGGTTCTGAAGTTGATCTCACCGACACCACGTTGGCGATTGTTTTCGGAGATCAACTCGACCGTTCAGCAAAGATGCTGACGACGCTCGATCGCGCCAGCGACACCGTGCTGATGATGGAGGTTGGTGAAGAATCCACGCACGTTCCGAGCCACATTCAGCGAACCGTGCTCTTTCTTTCAGCGATGCGACATTTCGCCGCGGAGCTTGTCGCAGCGGGTTATCGTGTGCGCTACGTCACACTCGACGACCCATCAAACACCCAGCGGTTTGAGTCTGAAATCGAACGCGCGGCCCTGGCGATCAAACCCAAGTACATCTCCTTCACACACCCCGGTGAGTGGCGCGTGCTCAACACGCTGCGCCGTGTGTCAGAACAACTTGATATCACGCTCAACAGCTTTCCCGATGAACACTTCCTTGTTTCACAGGAAGAGTTTGCCGAGTGGGCAAATGGCCGCCGCACACTCACCATGGAGTATTTTTACAGACAACAGCGTCGGCGTACCGGATACCTCATGGATGCACCCGGACCGAAGGGTCAGCCAGAAGGCGGCGTGTGGAACTTCGACAAGTCCAACAGGTTACCATTCGGAAAGGATGGCCCGAAGCCACGCCCACCTCGCCCCATCCGCTTCACACCCGACGAAGTTACACGCACAGTCATCACAATGGTTCGTGGAAGGTTTCCAGACATGTATGGGGAACTGGCGAACGATGCCGACTTCGGTTGGCCGGTTACTCGCAATCAAGCTCTGGAAGTCTTGAGCGATTTCATCCGGCATCGCCTGCCGCTCTTCGGGCCATACGAAGATGCGATGTGGACCGATGTTCCGCACGTCTACCACTCGCTGCTCTCGCCCGCATTGAATCTGAAACTGCTCAGCCCACGCGAGTGCTGTGAGGCCGCGCTTGCAGCGTACGACGCCCGTGCTGCGCCACTTCAGTCGGTTGAAGCCTTCATCCGTCAACTCATCGGATGGCGCGAGTTCATCCGCGGCATCTACTGGCTCGAAGGGCCGGACTACGCCGAACGCAACGGGCTCGACCAGCATGGTCGATTGCCCGAGTTTTATTGGACCGCAAGAACCGATATGAACTGCATGCACCAGTGTCTCTCGCAGGTTCTTGAGACTGGGCATGGTCACCACATTCAGCGGCTGATGGTTACCGGCAACTTTGCGCTCATCAGCGGCGTGCATCCGAGACTTATCTCCGACTGGTACCTCGCCATGTACGTTGATGGCGTGGATTGGGTCACACTCCCCAACGCACTGGGGATGGTCATGCACGCCGATGCACGCCGAGATTCCTCGAAGGGCGTAACGGGCCTCGTGGGCACCAAGCCCTATGCGGCCAGCGGCAAGTACATTCAGCGCATGAGCAACTACTGTCTAACCTGTCGCTACGACCCGACAATCAGAACCGGTGACAACGCTTGCCCGATGAATATTTTTTACTGGGACTTTCTCATTCGAACGCGCGAACACTTGCGAGACAACCATCGCATGGCACTGATCGCCAAGGGTGTTGACACCATGGCGAGATCCGAGCGAACACAGATCACCGTCGATGCGGCTCTCCTGAGATCTCGCTTCGGTATCACTCATGACGCCGCTTCTCCGCATTCACAAGATCAATCCCCGTCGATCAATGCCCCTCCGGCGAGTGGTACCGGTTTCCTCTTCACCGACCATTCTCGTACCGCAGCGTCCACTCCCCCACTTCAGTGTTCGACCCCAACCAACCCCACCAGGAAGCGCAGACCACCCATGCGCCGCAACACCAAGGGCTGAACCATGCGAACACTTATGTGGTTTCGTGCCGATCTTCGCACTCACGATAACCCCGCGCTCCACCATGCCGCACGCGATTCCGAAGCGGGCGTCATTGCTGTTTTTATCATATGTGCCGAGCAATGGGCCATGCACGACTGGGCGCCGATCAAGGTGGATTTTATCCTTCGCCATCTCGCCGTGCTCAGCCACGCACTTAAGAAGCTAAACATTTCTTTGCTCATCATTGAAGAATCAACATTCGCCGGAGTTCCCGCTCGGCTTCTTCACCTCGCTCAGGAACATCAATGCGATACCTTGCACTTCAACGATGAATATGAGTTGAACGAATCCCGTCGCGATGAGGCTGTCATCAACCTCTTCCAGCAGCGCGGCCTGCGCGCACGGTCGTTCCTTGACCAATGTCTCGCTCAACCGGGAGAGGTCCGAACCGGCGAGGGGCGATACTTCACCGTTTTTTCTCCCTTCAAACGCGCTCTCTACACCTACCTCACTCACAACGGCGGCATCGAAGTGCTTCCCGAGCCCAAACCTCAGAAACCACTCGGTCATTCATCGACTCCAGTACCGACATCAGTAGTTGGCTTTGATTCTCATTTTACCGCCGAACTCTGGCCCGCGGGCGAGGGTGTCGCCATGTCGCGTTTGAAGCGCTTTGTTGCCTCAAGCATTTCGCACTACAAGTCTCGACGAGACTTCCCCGCGATCAACGGCACCAGCGTCCTCTCACCCTACCTGGCCGTCGGATCGATCACCCATCGCCAATCTGTCGCGGCCGCGCTCGCGGCCAATGGTGGTCACTACGACAAGGGCGATGACGGAACTGTTCACTGGATCTCCGAGATCGCATGGCGCGAGTTCTATCGTCACATCCTGGTCGGCTTTCCTCGCGTCTGCATGCACCGCGCTTTCAAGCCGTCGACCGAACATATCCGCTGGTCCAACAATGAGGCACACTTTCAGGCCTGGTGCGAGGGAAAGACCGGTGTTCCGATCGTTGATGCCGGAATGCGCCAACTGCAAACTACCGGATGGATGCACAACCGCGTCCGCATGATCGTCGCCATGTACCTCACGAAGGATCTCTTCATCGACTGGCGAAAGGGTGAACAGCACTTCATGCGTCACCTGATCGATGGAGATCTTGCCAGCAACAACGGAGGCTGGCAATGGTCGGCAAGCACCGGTACCGATGCGGCCCCATACTTCCGCATTTTCAACTCCATCACCCAGAGCCGCAAGTTCGATCCTGAAGGCAACTACATCCGCACGCACGTTCCTGAACTTGCCGATCTCGATGGCGGATCCGAGGGTGACGGACCTGTTCACGATCCTTCTGAGATTCCGTTGCTGCTGAGAAACCGCCTCGATTACCCAGCCACGCTCGTGGATCGTGCCTCCGTCAAGGATCGTGTGATGAAGGCCTTCCAGTCGCTTCCCTCAAAGTAGACTGATGATGTTCACACATTCGCATTCACCGTGGCGCAGAATCGATCGCCGAACGATCCAGCAACTCGATGGCCTTCCACGCTTCGCTTGACCAGGGTCCCGCTTCAGTAACCCTCATCAACGCGGATCGATCAGCATCCGTCAGCACTTCGCGCCCGCCGATCTTTGCCATCGCCGATTTCAGCAGTCGTTGCGCCTGAGCGATCTCCGCCTTGCGTACAGCCTGATACGGTTCGTCAACCCACACCATTGCCTGCGCAAAGTGCTCGGGCGTCGGCAGTTCATGCCCGAGTTCCACGCGCTCAAATGTCCGCACCTGAAGCCCATCGCCCCTCATCACCTGTGCGGCGCCGATGATCTCGGGCTGATTGAAATCCTTCCCGCCCGTGATGACACCGATGCGTCGTTTGCGCAGCAGCGACAGCATGCTCTCTTGAGGTTTGGCAAACGCCGGCGCGTAGCGTCCGCGCCCCGGCACCGCTACGGCTTCGTAACAACTTAGCCCCACTATAGGGATCGCGCCCGCATACACATCCGGAAAGCACGATGCGAGCACCGATGCAACACGTGCCCCGCCCGAGAGTCCGCTGGTGTAGATGCGCCGCTTATCAATATGTGTGCGGCGACTCACCGTCGCCACGGCATCGAGCCCAAGCTGATAGCGGTTGGCTATGGGTCGAATATTCCCGCAGTTCGCGATACCGACAATCACAATGTTGCTCGAATCGCACACTTCAAACAGGCACTCGGGTGGCTCACCCTTATCCGAAGAGTCAATCCAAACCAGCAGTCCTGCCGGCGACTTGGCGTCGTATTCGCGCGGGAGCCGCATGTACATGGACTCGAGGGCAAGCAGCCGATCGGCACTGTCAATCGTGACCGCGCGCCCGCGCAGGAAGCGGTCACCAAGGGTCGGCTTGTCAAGAACATGTCGAGATGACCAATACGGCTTCGAGAGAACCTTCACCAGACCATGCCCACCCGTTCGCTCATCGAACTCTCCCGCGTAGCTCGGCCAATCGTTCAAAATCCCTTGGACTTTGGATGACTCAAGCAGTTGAGGTACGCGGCTCGCATCCTCACCTTCACCCATCGCCCACACCGATCCATTCGCCGACTGGCTCAGGCGTACGACCGTGGCCTTTGATTCTGCGCCAACGCACTGACCAACCCGGTAGAGCGGCACAAGCTCCGATTGGTTCGGCCCCACATCTGGTTGCTTCAGTCGAGCCGACGCCGCGAGTTGCCGAACAGTCTTTCCATCCAGCACCGCCGCATATCCATGCACCCGCTGATACATCTCCGACCCCTGGGGCGCACGACAATCCTCGTGCTCGCTGTCAAATGTGACCGCAGCAATCACTTGATTCGCCACCCCACCCACCGATGAGGATGGAGGGATTCTCCATGGGTCCGGACCCGCAAGTCCTGCGCCACCGACCCACATCAGGGCCATCATCGCGATGAGCATCTGCATCCAATACGATACGTCTGTTCAGAGACCCGGTTTCCGAACACCCACTCCGACCTGCGCCCACCCCAGAGATCCCCACCGCCGCGCCGAGCTTTCACGATATGTCAATCGCCATCTCTCCAATCACCATCTTCATTCTTGATCTTGTGCTGCGCCTCGCGCTGGCCACACTCGTCATCATCCGGCGGCGACCTGTCTCCACCACACTCGCATGGTTGGTCGTGCTGGTCTTTGTCCCCTTCCTTGGCTGCGGTCTCTACCTGTTGATCGGTGAAAATCGGCTCGGTTCGCGACGGTTGCGAGCCTACGAGCGGCTCAGCAAATCGCTCGAGGAGAAGGCCGTCTCTCTCTGGGCTAGGGAACACGCCGCGACCGAGGAGTTTGATAGCCAGTGGGGACACATCGCACGCTTCGGCACAGCGGTCACCGGCCTTCCGCCCTTACGCGGCAATCGCCTCGGTCTGATCAACAAATCCGAGGAGATGCTCGAAACACTCGCACGCGATATCGATTCCGCCACCAACCACGTTCATCTGCTCACCTACATCTGGATGCCCAGCGGAATGTCAACCCTTGTTGCCGATGCACTCATCCGCGCCGTCGCACGCGGCGTCTCCTGCCGCGTACTTCTTGATTCCGTCGGCAGCAACGAGATGCTCAGTTCCCGCGAGTGCGATCGACTCCGCGATGGAGGTGTAAAGGTTGTCGCAGCCCTCCCAGTCAAACCCATCCGAATGCTTTTCTCGCGCCTCGATCTGCGCAACCACCGCAAGATCGTGGTGATCGATGGCACCATCGCGTATACTGGCAGTCAGAATATCTCCGATTCCACCTTCCGCTCCAACCGCTTCCGCAAGACCGGCCCATGGATCGATGCCACACTTCGCATCGAAGGTCCCGCTGCGCACGCGCTTGCGATCACGTTCCTCCGCGACTGGATGCTCGACAGCGAAGAGACCCTCGAAGACCTCCGCCCCTTCCTCCCGCTGCTCACGCCTTCAAGCGATTCACGCAGTTGCACTGTTCAGGTGGTCGCGTCCGGTCCCGGGCTTGCGCCTGACGCGATCCATCAGGCCCTCCTCACGACCATCTATTCCGCACGCGAAGAGCTGGTCATGACCACACCCTACTTCGTCCCCGACGATGCCACCAGGACCGCGCTCCAGGCCGCAGCCACGCGCGGAGTTCACGTCACCATCGTCATGCCCGCAATCTCCGATTCTCTTCTTGTTGCCGCCGCGAGCAGGTCACACTATCTTGATCTGCTCGAAGCGGGGGTCCGCATCATGCACTATCACGGCGGGTTGCTGCACGCCAAGACCGTGACGGTCGATCGTCGGATCGCTCTCATCGGTTCCGCAAACTTTGATGCCCGATCCTTCTGGCTGAACTTTGAAGTCTCGCTCTTCATCTATGACGACGACTTTGCGAGCGTCGTCCGCTTCATGCAGACCGATTATCTCCGCCAATCAACCGAAGTTCAGCTTGATGAGTGGCGGCAGCGATCGATCTTCGAAATCTTTCGCGACAACTCCGCCAAGCTCCTCGGCCCGCTGCTTTAGTTCGCCGCACCGGGTCTTGCACGGTCCGTCCATACGTCGCCCTGTTCGCGACAGATGATGCGTCCCGACTGCTCGCCCGCCGCGATCAAGAGCCTTTGCATCGGCTCATCAACATGCTTCTCACCCATGTCAAACGTTGAGTGATGCATCGGCAGCAGCAGACCACCCGCGCTCTCGCCACCGCTCGACTTCGTGAACATCTTCCACACCTGTTCCGGAGTCGCGTGCGCACCATCCCAACCTTCATAGGCCCCGATGCCAAAGACCGACAAGTCTACCGGCCGCAGTCCATCAAATGCGTCCGTAAAGGCCGTGTCGCCCGCGAAAAGGACCCGATCGCGCCCATGCTCAAGCACATACGCGTTGTACCTGCGATATCTGTCCACACCTGCCCGCGCACCCCAGTGTCGAGGTTGCAGCGCTTCGATCCGGAGTCCATCTCCAGCACCAACACCCCCTCTCCCCGCGTTCGCCAGCCTGATCTCTCGACCCCAGCCCAGTTGCACAACTTCGCCAAACCCGTCAGGAATCAGCGTCCGTGTTCGATCCGCCGTGACCACGGTTGCGCCCCGAGCCGGACCTTGGGCCAGTCTTCGCAACGAGGGTTTGTCAAGATGATCAAAGTGCGCGTGCGACAAGAGAACGATGTCGATCTTCGGCAGGTGCTCGACATCCACCGCTGGCGGCAGCAGCCGCTTGATCCCCACCGTCACGCCCCCAAGCCTCATTCCGATACGATTCGAGAAAACCGGATCCGTTAGGATCGTGTACCCGCCTATTCGGAAAAGCACCGTGGCGTGCCCCACCCACGCGGCCGCAATACGTCCCGTTTGAAAATGATCGAAGTTGATTTGTGGTGAGACCCGTGGTACGGCCGTCGTCGCTGAAACGAGAGATTCCGCGATCTGCCGCGGATACCTCTGCAAACCCGATCTCGCCACCACAAGAGCCTTTGCGATCCTTGGATCAATCATTCCCATACCCCCACACCTCTCACACCATCCATCAGACTAACACCGCACATTCACCCACGCACCATACACTCCACAAGTTCGGTTACGACGAAAAGGGCAGAAAGGCACTATCCGTGATACAAGTCTCATTCTATGGCGCGGCGGGCGAAGTCACCGGCTCGTGCTACCTCATCACCACTCCACACGCCCGAATCCTTCTCGACTTCGGTATTCATCAGGGCGATCCGCAGGCGTACACCCGCAATCACACCATGCCCCCGATCGATCCGGCCACACTCGACGCGGTGGTGCTCACCCATGGTCATCTCGATCACTGCGGCCGCCTCCCGCTGCTGCGCAAGCATGGTTACGAGGGACCGATTTACTCCACACCCGCATCGTGCGCCATCACGGGCCTGATCCTGCGCGATTCAGCCTCGATCCAACAGGCTGATGCAGAAGATGACAACCGCCGGCTCGCCGCGCAGGGACGACCCCTGGTCGAACCACTCTACACGATAGAAGAATCTGAACAGATCCTCGCACAGCTCAAGCCCCTTCCATATGGTCGGAGACAGAACATCGCCCGCGGCATTTCGGTGCAGTTCTTTGATGCCGGGCACATCATCGGCTCATCAAGCGTGCTCGTCACGATCGATGCCGATGCGCCATCCGGGCAGCCTGAGCGCAACCTGATCTTCTCGGGTGATATCGGTGTCCGCAACGCGCCCATCCTCCGCGACCCTGTCCCCCCCACCACCGCCAGCACAGCCGGACCGGACCTGGTCGTGCTCGAATCGACTTATGGTGATCGCGACCATCGCCCTTTCGGTCCCACCATCGAGGAACTCGCAGGAATTATCCAGACGGCGCATCGTGAGAATGGCAAAATTCTTATCCCCGCCTTCGCGATCGGCCGCACCCAAGACCTCATTTATCATATCAGTCAGTTGATTCGCGATCAGCGCATCCGACCGACCGATGTCTTTATCGACAGCCCCATGGCAACCGCCGCAACCCGAATCTACGAAGCGCACCCGAATATCTACGATAGCGAGACCACGAACCTGATCCGAACCGGGCTTGAGCCACTCGACTTTCCCGGTCTCAAGTTTACCCGCAGTCGGCAGGAGTCCCAGGCCCTCAACGACCTCAAGGGTGGCCGCATCATCATCGCCGGCAGCGGAATGTGTACCGGTGGCCGGATCGTGCATCACCTCCGCCACTCACTCTCGCGGCCCACGACGCACATTGTCTTCGTCGGCTTTCAAGGTCGGGGCACACTCGGTCGTGCCCTCGTCGATGGCGCAAAGCTGGTGCACATCTTCGGGCAGGAGATTGAAGTCCAGGCAAAGATCCACACACTCGGCGGCTTCTCCGCACACTCTGGTCAATCCGGCCTCCTCAGCTGGGCTAAGGCTGCGGTCAGCACTGCCCAGCAAGGCAAGCCCCCGCGTCTGGTCCTCACGCACGGTGAGGATGAGCCCCGCCGAATGCTCGCCGACCGGCTGCGGACCACCATCGGCCTCACCGCCGAACTGCCGCAATGGGGCGATTTGATCAAAGTCTGACCCACCTCGCGCCCTCAGACCGCCGCCTGCTGAAGGCTTCGCGAGCGGGCCTTCTGCCCGCCAGCGATCTCATTCTCGAGCAATCCCGCCGCGATCTGGGCCGAGAGAAAGATTACGGGCAGACCCGACCCCGGATGTGTTCCGCCACCGACAAACCAAAGCCCATCGACACCCGTCATACGGTGCTGCACACGCTTGTGCAGCATCTGCCCAAGGTTGTGGGCCATGTTGAAGGTCGCGCCGAAGTTGATTCCCTGCGCTCGCCAATCATCGGGTGTGCAGATGATCTCGGTCTCGATCCGCTGTTCAATATCCCGTATCCCAAACCGATCGCGAAGCTGACCGATCACCGCACGCCGTGCCGCATCCTTCTCGGCCGCCCAGTTCATGCCGGTCTTGAGATTGGGCGTCGGCATCAGCACGTACAGCGAACTTCGCCCCTCCCGATCCCGACCACCCGGCACCAGCGTGGGATCGATACGCGATGGATTGCAGACATATACCGAAGGGTCATCGCTGAGCCGGTTCCCGTTCGAGATGTCGTCAAGGTTCTCGCGGTACTTGCTTGAGATGTAGATCGTGTGATGCGGCAGGTCCATCTCTCCCCCCCCACCCCCACCCCCACCACCACCACCACCACCACCACCACCGCGCAGGCCCAGGTACATCATGAACGTACTGCACGAATAATTCTTAGTATCCACCCGCGCATCCGACCAATCAGTTCTTAGGGATGCAGGCACAAGATGCTTGAGCGCCCACGTCGCATCCGCATTCACCACAACGTGGTCATGCACTACGCACTCGCCCCCCTCAAGCTCCACACCGGTCGCCCGCTTGCCCGTAAACCTCACCCCTTTGACCGGGCTGGATAAACGAACTTCCGAACCCAGTTCGCGACAGACTTCCGCCATTGCGCTCATCAGCGCGTTGCACCCGCCCACCGGGTGCCAGACCCCATACTCATATTCAATGAACGGCAGGATCGTGAAGAGGCTCGGGCAATCCATCGGGCTCATGCCCAGGTACTTGCTCTGAAAGCTCACCGCCAGACGGACGTACGGATTCTTAAAATACGTTCCGAGCAGCGAGGCCACCGAACGGTGCGGATTCAGATGCGGCAGAAACTTCACGCCCCCCACACCGCCCGCCTTCACAACATCCGCAAGCCCTCGCATCGGCGAACGCAGGATCGGCTCCATCAGCCGCAGTTTCGTCCGGTTGTCACTGATAAACCGCTCGAAGGCCGGGCCATCCGCCGGCTCAATTGCCGCAATCCGCCGGGCCATCTCCGCAACATCCTGCGTCGCATCGATCGTGACCGGCGGCCCACCCTTGCGCTGGCCCATGATCAGTCGGTACATCGGATCAAGCCGCATAAGCTTGACGTAGTCGGTCAGCCTCCGCCCCGCCTTCGCAAAGACCTCTTCCAGCACATACGGCATGAGGAAAAACGTCGGCCCGCAATCGAACGAATACCCATCCTGCGTGAGCCGCCGTGTCCGCCCACCCACTTGCCCTTGGGACTCGTAAATAGTAACGTGGTGACCCCGAGCAGCCAGCATCATGGCCACCGCCAGACCGCCCGGCCCCGCTCCAATCACCCCAATGTTGGCCTTCCGCTCGCTGTCCACTGCGTTCGCTCCATTCGCATATCCTGACCTGCACCACGTTTCTCCCCCTGAACCCTTCGCTCCTTCCCACTCCTCCAAACCCTCGCAAGTCGGTTGAATCTTTCCCGACGAACGAATCGAATACGCCGTGTGGACGGATTCAGGGCATCTTGCCCGACTTCTGATAGGGTATCGCTTTGACCACCATCAACAGACAATCCCCCGAGGGCTTTACGCACATCTGGCCCGATCCCCAGGTAGATGCCCATTCCTCGAACGGCACACGCACCGACGCACCATCCGGCACGCATGCGTCGCAAAGCTTTCAACCGCTCCACATTCCGACCGATGCCCCCGCTTGGTCGCGCACCACGCTCCGTCAACGCACCCTCTGGCTCAAGCGCGTGCGCCACAATCTTGTCAGCCATGCCGAACCGCTCACCTCCCTCATCGCGCAGGAGTCACACAAGTCCGACTGGGAGGCCTTTACCGGCGATCTGCTCCCACTTCTCGCCGCCTGTCGCTGGCACGAACGCTGTGCGGCCCGCATCCTCAGCCCACGCCGGCTTCGCGGCCGCCCTTTCTGGCTTCCCGGCCAGCGATGGCACCTCGCGCACATGCCCATCGGCACCGTCGGTATCATCGCGACGTGGAACTACCCCGTTCAACTCTTGGGCGTTCAGTTGCTTCAGGCACTCTTTGCCGGCAACCGCGTGGTCGTCAAGCCCTCTGAACGCACACCTCGCACCCAAGCCCTGCTCTGCAAACTCTTTGATGATGGCCTGCTGCCGCAGGGCACCCTCCGCATCTGGCCCGCTGGCCGTGACTTCGGGCCGCAGATGCTCCGATCAGAGCCATTCGACCACATCGTCTTCACCGGGTCAACATCCGTCGGGCGCGAGGTCGCCACCTGGGCCGCTGAGCGGCTCATTCCCACTACGCTCGAACTCTCCGGTCACGATTCCGCGATCGTGCTCGCCGATGCCGATGCTGGCCTGGCCGCACGCTCGATCTGGAACGCCGTGACGATGAACTCCGGCCAGACCTGCATGGCCCCGCGCCGCGTCCTTGTTGAAGAGTCAATCTATCCTCAGTTCATCGCCGCGCTCGCACCCTTGACCGCAGGTTCACCCGCACGCGAACTCATCGACATGACCGCTGCAAGCCACGCCTTCTCACTCGTCCAGCAGAGCCTCGCACGTGGCGCTCGCAGCCTCAGCGGAACCCTCGAGCCTCCGTCCGGCTCAACCTTCCATCCCATCTGCCTCGTCGATTGCCCGGCCGATTCACCTCTCGTGATCGGCGACCATTTCTCGCCCTGCCTCGCCGTACTCCCGGTGCGCAACGCCGAGCACGCGCTCTCCATCCACCGCTCGTTCGGCCAGCACCTCTCAACCAGCATTTTTACGCGCATCCCTGCCCACGCCCACAAGCTTGCCCACCAACTCGGTGTCTCCCTCATCACCATCAACGACTGCGTCATACCCACCGGCCATCCGGCGGTTGGTATTGCACCCTTTGGCTCAAGCGGATGGGGTGTCACACGCGGCGAGCTTGGCCTTCTTGCCATGTCACGCCCGGTGCAGATTGCCCGAACCTCACCCTGGCTCCGCACCCCTACCGATCCTCCTACCTCCGCCCTCGCCTCCCGCATCCGTCGCTTCGCCCTCCGCTGGTACGCACGCGGCACACTTGAGAACAGACCACAGCCCAAATGAACACACACAAAACTGCCATCGTGATCGGCGGAGGCCTCGCGGGTCTTGCCTGCGCTGTCGAACTCGCAAACCGCGGGCTGTACGTCACCATCGTCGAGCGCAACGCCCATCTCGGCGGCAAGATGAACGTGCTCACGGCCTCGCCGACATCCGGTCCACTCTCAGGTTCTTCGTTCACCTTCGACATGGGGCCGACCATCATCACCATGCCCGAGGTTCTCCTCGGCATCTTTGCACGCTGCAATCGAGTTCCTTCCGACTACATCAACCTGGTCAACCTCGACCCGCAATGGCGATGCCTCTTTGAAGATGGAACACGCATAGATCTCGCACGCGATGCCTCGACCATGGCCGCATCGCTCGACCTTCTCTTCCCCGCCTCTAAGCCCGGCGCTGGTTTCGAGAAGTTCCTCGCCTTCTCCCGGCGCATGTACTCGCTGTCCGAAAAAGTCTTCTTCTACAAGGATGTCGGCAGCGCGATCGACATGATGCGCAGCTCGCCGATGAACGATCCGCGCCTAGTCAAAGATGTCATCGGCATGCGCATGCACAGCACCATGGGCGCGACCGCGCACTCGATGATCAAAGAGCCGCACGTCCGCCAGATGGTTGAACACTTCCTCCAATACGTCGGCTCAAGCCCCTTCCTCGCCCCCGCCATCCTCTCCCTCATCGCCTCCGCGCAGCTCGATCACGGGTGCTGGTACCCCATGGGCGGCACACGCAACGTCGCACGCTCGCTCGAACGTCTGGCACGAGAGCTCGGCGTTCATTTCCGCACAAGCACCTCGGTTGACAGAATCCTCCTTGAGAATAAACGGGCCATCGGCGTTCAAGTCAGTCCGAGCAACCAACGCGGCAGCTCCCCGGAAACACTCCGGGCCGATATCGTCGTCTCCAACTGCGATGTGCAGCGAACCCTGCGCGACCTCATCCCAGCGCCAGTCGCTTCCCCTCGCGCCGCAAAGATCGCGCACCACTACAAGCCCGCCTGCTCAGGCGTGGTCCTCTACCTCGGCCTCTCGCGTCAATACGAACACCTCGCCCACCACGACTTTCTCTTCAGCCATGATTCCGACCGCGAGTTCAACGACATCTATATTCGCGGCATTCCCACCGAAGATCCAACGCTCTACCTCGCGGTCCCCAGCCGCACCGATTCTTCGCAGGCGCCGCCTGGTTGCGAGTCTCTCTACATCCTTGTCCACACGCCCTACCTCCGTCCCGGACACGATTGGCTTTTGCCCGATGGAAGCCCGGGCCCGACCCTCAATCGCTACCGCACGGTGATCCTCGAAAAGCTCAAGCGATTCGGCATGCCCGATATCGAGAGCCATATCCAGGTTGAACGGTTCCTTACACCAACGAACATCGACAAGATGTACAATGCCGAAGGTGGTGCGATCTACGGCCTCGCTTCGCACGGTCGCTTGATGGGCGGCTTTAAGCCTCGCAACAGAAGCCTCGTGCTTGATAACCTCTACCTCGTCGGCGGCTCGGTCAACCCCGGCCCCGGTGTACCCATGGTCTTGATGAGCGGCGTGACGGGTGCCAACGCCGCACTCGAAGACCTGGGTATTGATCCCGAATCTCCAATCCCGGCCAAGCCACTCCCACGTGTTGAGACCAAGCCATGGACCCGCGAACACGCGATGGCGAACTGATCCCCGCCGCGCACGATCCGCGATTCGAGCGGGTCTTTGCCTGGTACACGCGCCGACTTGTGCGCCGATCATGGCACGCGCTCAGGCTCGAACGATCCGGGCTTGATCTGGCACGCGAACTCAACACCATCGACGGTCCACTCATCCTGCTCACCAACCACATCGGCTGGTGGGATCCCCTCATCGTCTTCGAGCTGCGCCGCATGTTCTGGTCACAACGCCGCGGCATCGCGCCGATGGATGCCGCTCAACTGCGACGATTCCGATTCATGCGCAAGATCGGCATCTTCGGTATCGATCCCGATGACTCGAGTTCCATGCCTCCCATGCTCAGCTACATCGCGGGCTTCTTCGCCTCGCACGACCGGCCAACACTCTGCATCACACCGCAAGGGCGCTTCGCCGACCCACGCGAGTCTATCCAACTCCGACCCGGCGCGGCCGCGGTCGCCGCCGCCACACCCGGCATCACCCTTGCCGCATTATCCATCGAGTACGCCTTCTGGCAGGACAGGAAACCGGAGGCACTTCTGCGTCTTGTTCGAGTCCCAACCCCGAAGGTTCCGAGTACAAGCGGCTGGCTTCGCGCCATGTCCTCAGCAATGCAGGCCAATGCTCAGGCGCTCTCCGCACTGGTCATTGCCCGCGATGAATCATCCTTTGAACTGCTCACCGGTTCAGGCTCCTCAATCAACCCAATCTACGACCTCATCCTCCGTCTGCGTTCTCGCCACGGGCCAATCCCTTCCCATCGCAACGCACATCCACCACCGCACCTGCCCCGTTCGGCCTGAACCATGACCATCTGGCTCCTCATCCTCTCGACGTGCGTCTGCGCAGTCGCACTCACCATGACGATCGTGAACCTCACGCTCTATCGGCGTGAGCCCCCGTTAACCGCGCACGGCGCGCCCGATCACCCGCGGGTCTCCGTGTGCATCCCCGCCCGCAACGAAGAGCGCAACCTTCACGCGTGCGCCACCGCCATACTCGCAAGCACACACACCAACCTCGAACTGCTGGTCTACGACGATCAGAGTTCCGACAATACTCCTGCCATCCTCGATCAACTCATCGCCTCCGATCCCCGCCTCCGTTCCATCGACACCTCGCCACTTCCTTCCGGATGGGTAGGCAAACAGTGGGCCTGCTCGCAACTCGGCCTCGCCGCAAATGGCGAGTTCATCCTGTTCATCGATGCCGATGTCCGGCTTGAGCCGTCGTGCATCGCGCACGCTCTCCGTCACGCCCGTGCGCTCAATGCAAGTCTGCTCTCAACTTTCCCCAGACAAGTCACCGGTGGTGCTGGCGAGTCGCTCATGGTCCCGCTCATCCACTTCATTCTTCTCTCATACCTTCCCTTCGCACGCATGCGCTCCAGCAAAGACCCGAGGGCTTCCGCCGCCTGCGGCCAGTTCATCCTCGTTCAACGCACCGCCTATGAGCAGGCCGGTGGCCACACGCCCATCAGAAACTCAATGCATGATGGTGTCAAACTCCCGAGGGTCTTCCGCAAAGCTGGCTTTCACACCGATCTCTACGACGGCACATCGCAGGTCTCATGCAGGATGTACGAGGGTTTCGCCGCGACTTGGCGGGGTTTTGCCAAGAATGCCTACGAAGGGCTGGGCAGCCCAACTCTTCTGATCTTCATCACCGCGTTGCACATCATCGGCTACATCGTTCCCTGGGTAGCCATATTCTTGATCATCCGCGATTCAGCGTGGATGTCCCCGCTCCTTCCGCTCGCCGCGGCGGCCATCTTCATGGCGCTTGTCCACCGCCTCATACTCGCGCTTCGCTTCCGTCAGTCCGTGTACTCGGCAGTTCTCCATCCGATCGGAATCCTGCTCATGGCCGGTGTGCAATGGCACAGCTTCATCCTTTCGCTTCTTGGGCGCCGCGCGTGGAAGGGACGCACGCTTGCACCACCTCAACTCACAACCGACACACGATCACCCGATACCGCGCCAAAGCATGAATACTCTTGAAAACTATGCTCTCCTCACCTGAACGCATCGTCATCCCCGTCGCTGCGGGTGATCAGGCTCCCGAGTTCACACGCACCGACCACAAGGGCGCAGCGGTTTCCTTCTCCAGCTATCGCGGCCAATCGCCCGTTGTTCTTTACTTCTATCCGAAGAACAATACCCCGGCCTGCACCGCCGAGGCCTGCGCGTTTCGTGATGAGTTCAGCGACTTCGAGAATCTCGGCGCGGTCGTCATCGGTGTGAGTTCCGATTCTCCTGAATCTCACCGGTCATTCGCGCAGCGCAACGATCTCCCGTTTCACCTCATCGCGGACCGTGATTCGCAACTTCGTAAGCTGTATGGTGTTCCGAAGACTCTCGGCTTTCTCCCGGGCCGGACAACCTACATCATCGATACTGCCGGCATCGTTCGAGCTGTCTTCAACAGTCAGTTGCAGCCCAGGCGGCACGTCCGTCAGGCTCTCGCCGAACTCCAGAAACTCACGCCCGCGCTTTGATCAACGCGCGGCTACTCAGTGGCTGATCCACGAAGGGCATCACCCGCAAACCTCCGCATGGCCGCATCTTCCCCCTCATCATTGGAAATCTCAACCAACCGCTCTTTCAACGCGGGCAGGTCATGCGTCACAATCGCATTTCCCGCCGCAATCGCCGCGTTCCGCCGCATCATCTCCAGGCTCGCACGCTTGCCCGCGCTCACCGTCAGCTGAGTCTGCCGCTGCTCTGCGGTCCAGCCAAGAACTTCAATCAGATCAAGCGTGCCATCCTCAAGCCCGGCCCGTGCGCGATAAGCCGTGTTCACCACACTCTCACCGCGGCCAATGTGCGCGTGATTGAACGGGCAGACATCCTGACAGATGTCGCACCCGAAAACCCAATCACCCATGGCGCGCCGAAATCGTACATCGATCGGCCCTTCATGCTCGATGGTCAGGTATGAGATGCACCTGGTCGCATCCATTTCATACGGAGCAATCGCTCCCGTCGGGCACGCATCGATGCACTTGGTACACGTTCCGCAGTGGCTCTCCGGATCGATGCTTCCCGAAGCGCTTCTGGTGACGGTGGGTGTCAGCGCAAGGCTTGTCACAAGCCCCCCGAGCAGGACATAGCTTCCAGCTTCAGGATCGATAAGCAGTGTGTGCTTGCCAATAAACCCGAGTCCCGCGCGGGCCGCGTGCTCGCGCTCCAACACCGGCGCGGTATCGACAAACACTCGGAACTCTTCGCTCTTGAACCGCGCCCGCAGGCGGTCAGCCAATGACTGCAAGCGACGTTTGACCACCTCATGGTAATCGCGCCCGAGCGCGTACTTGGCAACCCTGCCGCGACCCGGCGCAACCTCACGGCTCACGCCTGATGTCGATGCGCTCGCGTACCGATCGCTGACCATCACCACCGACTTTGCATTAGGCAGCAGGCAACGAATGTCCGCCCGCGCCGCCGCGTGTTCTTCCATCCAGTCCATCTGCCCATGACGACCAGCTTTCAGCCAGTCAGCAAGGAAATCGGCACGAGTCGCGCCGCGCGCATCGGTGATACCCGCGCTCGCAAAGCCGAGTGATCGACAGGCCCGTATCACTTCCGACGCGAACTCATGGGCAGCAGGTTCGCCCGGTGTGGGCTCAGCGCCGCTCAAAGCTTTGCCTCATTTCCGCCGACCTGTAACCGTGGGCATCGGCATCGCCTTCGCGGCGGACTGCGCGCCGGTCTTCGACCCGAGCCAAGACCATATCTTCGCCGCCGCGCCACCCAACACCTGCTCAGCCGGTGCGAGTTCCGGAATCCATGCGCGGTCCCACTCATACACCAATGGGCCTTCAAACTCCCGCGCCATGAGCGCACGCACAAAGACCTCGCACGGCACATCACCCATACCCAGTTCGCACGGGCGGCGATCTTTCAGATCCTTGATTCTGCCAACCCACAACCGATCCCCGATCGTTTGAATCGCCTCCTGCGGCGAATCACCCGCCGCGAACCCCGTCGCAAGGTTGTAGCAGACACCGATCAGCGGGCTTTGACACGCCTCGACCAGTTGCATGACTTCGGTCGCGCGCCCGAAGGCCCCACCATTTTCAATCACGATCCGAATACCCATGTTGTGCGCGTGATCGGCAACCATCGTGAGCCGCTTGACCATTCGGCCCATCGCCGAAGCGCGGCCCTCTCGTGCCGGAACATCAAAGCCGAAGACCCGAACATACGGACACTCGATCGCCACCGCAAGATCGATCGCCCGCTGCGCAGCCCGCACGGTGCGCTCGGTATCACTGATCGCGTAGCCGATCACCGGCGGCCGCACCGGCTCTTCAAACCCGGTGCTGGTGGCAAGGCTCAGAATCTCCACCCCGCGCTCGCCAACAATCCTGCGCACCTTCTCGCCGCTTGTCAGTGCCGGATCACATGCGAACATCGCGGATTGGTCGCCGAATGTTCGAAGTTCAACCGCTTCAAACCCCAACGATTGGGCACGCTCAGCCACTTGGGCAAGCGTCCACTCCGGACAGGCAACGGTGCTGAATGCGGGCTTCATCATGGCGAGCAATTACTTTCGGCTGAGTTCGGTCGGGGTAGGGTCTGTTCCGCCCAAGAACGAATGGTAAGACGCCTGAAACCGATCCGCCAATCGACGTCCAGCAGAAGCTCCGATTCCCATCACCGTCGCACACTCATCGACCCGCGGGCGGTTCCAGGGGAATCACCACCGCAAAGTCCGACCCTCGGTCAAGTTCAGAATGGACATCGATCCGTCCACCGTGCTCCTCGATGAGCCGCCTTGATGTTGGCAGCCCAAGCCCACTGCCCCCCGCCCTCGTGGTGAAGTACGGATTGAAGATCCGCGCCAACGTCTCAGGAGCTATCCCCGGCCCGGTATCGATGACGTGCATCCGCGCAACTCTGCGACCATCCGGGTCTCGTCCGAGTTCAGCCCGCAAAATCAGGTCACCCGCCGCACCCGTTCCTACAATCCTCCCGCCCAAGCCAGACGCAGATCCCGACTCTCGAAGGCGGGCGTGCATCGCCTGCGTCGCGTTCAACATGAGGTTGAGCAACGCCTGCTTCACCCGTTTCACATCGATCTCCGCCTCAACCGGCGCGCCCGCGGCTTCGATCCGAAGTCGAACGCCATGCCGCTCTGCCTCAGGCAGAAAGAAATCAGCCAGTTCCGAGAGCACGGCGTTCAGTTCCGCGGGCTCGCGCTCGAGCCTGATCTCCCCGGCATACTCCAGAAAATCGCTGAGAATTCCCGCCAGTCGATCGGTCTCGCGTCGAAGGCTCTTGGCGCGCGTGAGCAACCTCGTCCGCTCATCCTCCGGCAGTTCCTGTTCCTGAATCGCTTCCTGCAAAAGCTGCGCGTTGAGGCCGATTGTTGAAAGCGGGTTCTTGATCTCGTGCGCCAGACCCCCGGTCATCGACCCGATCTCGGCCATGCGCTCTGCGGCACGCGCGCGGCGCTCCGCGGCGCGAACACGTCGCACCTGTCGGCGTTGAACAAACCAGGCCGCGGCCGTCGCGATCCCGACCCCTACGCCCAGCCCGACAAAGAACCAGCCTTGCACGGCGGTCTACCTCGCTGAACAACGAACATCCAAGTGCAGCATCATCTGCGCGGAGATCGCGCCGAGCCCTTGTTCGGCGGCACTGTAACCTCCAGATTCTCGGCTCGGACCACGCGCGTCGCGTGCCAGCCTCGATCCGTGAGTTCAGCGTCGTAGGCAACGGTCGAGCCATCAACGAGCACACGGAACCCATCGCCGATGATCTTGGAGAAGTGGACGAAGACATCCTTGTTCTCTGGACCAACGATGAACCCGTAGCCCTTCTTTGGATCGAACCATTTGACCAACCCTTGGACATCGGTAATACGTACTGGACCAACCTCTGACATCAGAAAACCCCCTTGATGCCGTTTTCCTCCCGACCATCCTGGGCCGGGCGGCCTCACATCAGGGAAAATGTCCGGAGCCGTGGACGCACGCTCCTTCATCTCTTCCAGGCGACTCAGGGCCCGGAATGCCTCCACCCAAACAACGTCTCCTCCCCAGTTAAAGCCGAACCCAACAAGGTGTGCCGATCTTCGAAACCCACCGAAGATCGGCACACTTCGCCTAGCCTACCAAGTTCGCGGGTTCTCGCCAACCCGGGGTCAATGCATGTGTGAATAACTTCTCATCCACAACTGAAACGACCCAACCAGTTGGTGCTGGTTGGGTCGCTTTGGAAGTCACTTAAATGGGGTGCTGTTCGATGATCAGAACCGGTCAGGTCAGTTCTTCGGCGCGCCGGCCGTATCGCCCTGCTCGATCATCGCGGCCTTGCGGCTGAGCTTGATGCGACCCTGATCGTCAACCAGGATCACCTTCACCTTGATCACATCGCCGATCTTCACCACATCGGCCACGCTCTTCACGTATCCATCAGCCAGCTCGGAGATGTGGCACATGCCGTCGGTCCCCGGGGCGAGCTCGACAAATGCGCCGAAGTCCTTGGTGCTGACCACCTTGCCGGTATAGATCGTGCCGACCTTGATCTCTTCGCACAGGGCCTCGATCTCGGAACGGGCGGCATCGATCGCGTCACCGTTGGGGGCCGAGATCATGACCGTGCCATCGTCCTCGACATCGATGCCGACGCCGTACTTGTCCTGCATGCCGCGGATGGTCTTGCCACCGGGGCCGATGAGCTTGCCGATTTTCTCAGGATTGATATGGATCGTGATGAGGCGCGGGGCCAGCGGGCTGATCTCCTTGCGGGGAGCGGCTATGCAGCTCTCCATCAGGTCGATGATCTCGAGGCGCCCGATGCGGGCCTGCTCGAAAATCTTCTTGATCTGGCTGATCACCAGGCCGCGGGTCTTGAGGTCGAGCTGAATGCCGGTGATGCCCTCACGAGTGCCAGAGACCTTGAAATCCATATCGCCGAAGAAGTCTTCTTCACCGATGATGTCGGTGACGAAGACTTCGTTCTTGTCGTCGTCATCGGCAAAGCGACCGACGGAGATGCCGGCGCAGGTGGCCTTGATGGGCACACCTGCATCCATGAGTGCAAGGCAGCCGCCGCAAACCGAGGCCATCGACGATGAGCCGTTGCTCTCGGTGATGTCGCTGACGATGCGGATGGTGTAGGGGAACTCTTCGGGGCTGGGCAGGATGCCCATCAGGCTGCGCTCGGCGAGCGCGCCGTGCCCGATTTCGCGTCGGCCGGGGCCGGTGATGCGCTTGGCCTCGCCTGTCGCGAAGGGCGGGAAGTTGTAGTGCAGCATGAACTTCTTGCTGTACTCAGGAATAAGGCCATCGACGATCTGCTCATCCTTGCCGGTGCCGAGGGTGCAGGTGACGAGGCTCTGCGTCTCACCACGCTGAAAGAAGGCCGAGCCGTGCGTGCGTGCGAAAATGCCGACGGTTGATTCGATCGGGCGGATCTCGGTCGGTCCGCGGCCATCGGCGCGGGTGCCGCTCTCGACAATGAGCTTGCGCGTCAGCTTCTCTTCGAGCTTGCTGTAGGCCATCTTGGCCATCGCGCGGCGCTTGCTGGTGGTGAGGAAGAGGTCGTAGTTGCCATCGGTCTTGACCTTGAAGTGCTCGTCGAGCATCTTGGTCTTGATCTCATCGACCTTGGCGCCACGCTCAGACTTGAGCTTGATCTTGCGAGCGGCCGTCAGTTCCTTCTCAACCAGCTTGCTGACCTCGGCAGTCACTTCGGGCGAGGGAAGCAGCAGATCGCTGCCGCGCTTCTCGCGGCCAGCCTTGCGCACCAGTTCATCAATGAGCGAGAGCGTGTCCTTGATCGCGTCATACCCGAACTCGATCGCGGCGAGCACATCCGCCTCGGGAACTTCGGCCGCGCCAACCTCGATCATGTTCATCCCGTCCTTGTGGCCGGTCAGCACCATGTCGAGATCGCTGTAATCAAGCTGCGTGATCGTGGGGTTGAGGACGAAGCGCACACCGTCATCGGTATGAACGCGCCCAACGCGAATGGTCGCGATCGGGCCTTCAAACGGGCAATCGCTGATCGCCAGGGCCGCGCTCGCGGCCGTGCCCGCCAGCACATCCGAATCGTTCTCGCCATCGTGGCTCATCACGAAGCACTGCACCTGCACTTCGTCGAGAAAGCCCTCGGGGAAGAGCGGGCGGATCGGGCGATCGATCATCCGCATCGTGAGAACTTCCTTCTCATTGGGCGCACCCTCGCGCTTGCGGAAGCCACCGGGAAACTTGCCCGCGGCGGAGGTCTTCTCGCGGTAGTCAACGGTGAGGGGGAAGAAGTCGAGACCTTCACGGGGCTTGGCACGCACAACGGTGGCGAGCACGGTGGTGCCGCCGTAGGTCGCCATCACCGCGCCATCGCAGAGCTTGGCAATCTGGCCCGTCTCGAGCGTGAGCGTGCGGCCGCCGATCTCGCGTTGAATCTTCACATATCCGGTCTTTGCAGTACTCATGGGGACTCTGCCTTTCGCACCCTATCGGGTGCCTTCAAGGCCCCTGGACCGATGGCTCATCGTGAACGATGGCGCTGGCCTGAAGAGCCTTTCCTTCTGGGACAATCTTGACCCGCGGCAACACCCAAGAGGAGGCAGAAGGCATGGGGCAGTGCCTTCAGGTCATTGAGCATGACCGAGAGACTGCCCTGTGCCCACCGCCACCCGGGTTGGCATCGGGTCTTCTCGGGCGCATACGACGCCGGAGAATATGAACAGACACACCAAACGAAGCAGATTCTGGCGAAGCTTATGCTGGAAACCAAAAGGCCCGCGCGTCTTTCGACACGCGGGCCAGCATGATGGTCGGTTACTTGCGGAGGCCCAGGCGGCCGATCAGCCCGAGGTAGCGGTCACGATCGGTGCCGGCAAGATATTTCAGCAGCCTGTTGCGGCGTGAAACCTTGAGCACCAGGCCGCGGCGGCTGTGGTTGTCTTTCTTGTGGGTTTTCAGATGCCCGGCAAGCTCGGTGATCTGCTCGGTGAGCAGGGCGATCTGCACCTCGGGCGAGCCTGAGTCGGTCGCGTGTACGCGGTACTCGGCAACAACCTGATTACGACGCTCCAAAGCGATGGCCATACAACCCTCTGATGAGGCCTCAAAAGGCCCCTGTTGATCCTAACGGTCCGTGAACACGATGCACCTTCGGTCATGCGTGAATGGAGGGAAGGATAGGCCCGCGGGAAAGACGGATCAACCCTCGGCGATCCGAGCCGACTGGCGAGTCGCCAACTTTGCCACATTCAACTTGTGCCCCAATTGTGCTTCAACAGCCGCCGAAGTATGCACCGATGAAGTCAGAAAGGTCTTGAGGGGCCTCTGAATAGCCCCCCTTTCACGATCAAAAACCATCACATTCTCCGACAATTTCGTCTGCTGAATCTGCCAGTTCAGGATTGTTAAGAGGTCCCAACTGATCGACTGGTTCACTTGAATCAAAAAAGAAGCGAGGCACGCCGGAGCGTGCCTCGCTTGAAGTCAGATTTCACATTGAGCGATCAGAGATCAGTCAACCCATGTGGTGTAGGTGAACACGCTGCCGGTGGGCGCGCCACCGATGAGGCTGATCGGACGAAGGATGACGTTCGTGCCGTTGCCGAAGCTTGTGGCACCAGCGTCGGCAGATGCTTCGTTGGTCTCGTTGACGAAGAGGTTGTCGGCCTTGGCGCGGTTAACGGCATCGGTCGAGTTGAAGGTGATGCCATCGGGGTTCGGCTTGGTCTCAAACTGGACGTGGCCGTCGTTGTAGGCGATGTTGCCTTCCCATGCGGTTCGGCTGCCGTGGATAAGCAGAGTGTTTGAACCCGTGCCGGTAAGATCATTGGTGAGCTGCCAACGGGCAGATGCGGGCTGCACCGTGCCGACGTACGTCGGGCCACGATTGCCGAAGACGGCTTCGGTGGTCGAGAACGTGTCACCCCAGCGTGCGCGACGCTTGCCCGCGTAGACCAGCGGAGCGTAGGACTGATTGCCAAGCGAAGTTGCTGTGGTGGCGGTGAAGCCCGGCGAAGAGACGCCCGCATCCACAGGTGTGCCGCGGAACGTTGGGTCCCATTGAGCGTTGATGTTGCCTGTGGGCGGGCTGAACTGGTAATCGTCCTTCTTGACGATGCCGCCCGTGTTGGACTCGGCGGGGCCGATGCAGATTTCGGGTGAGATGTTGCCGTTGAAGATCAAGACCGAGAGGACGTGGCCGGTCGTGTTGAGGTTCTCCCCGAAGACGCCGGGAACGGTCACGGCGACGGTGGGCTCAAGCTTGCCGGGAAGCGGGTATGAGCTGTTGTTGTTCTGGGAGAAGACGACCATCGACTGGACGACGCCACGAACCTGGGTCGAATCCTTCAACTGACGGGCGCTCTGACGAGCCTTGCCGAGTGCGGGCAGCAGAATGCCGACCAGCAGGGCGATGATCGCGATCACGACCAGAAGCTCGATGAGCGTAAATGCACGGTTCTTCTTCATACGAGAGAAACTCCTAAATAGGTAGCCTGGATGTCAGGCTGTTGGCTTTCCCCCCCGGGAAATGCGACAAATCGTGTTGCACAGTCTTTGCACACGCCGAAGACCTCGCCGCGGCCAATCGGATGTGCTGGCAGAACTAAACCTTGAGAATGGACCTTAAGGCCGAGTGTCTGCTTCTCAGAACGCGTCACGGATGGGGTTTGGCACCTGCGACCTTGGACCTTCACCAATGTGCGTGAATGCCAAGAGCGAGCAAGGGAGGGTGCAAACCAACCCGCGAACCGACCAAACATCTACCGCAGTTCCCGTGGTTGGCGGCATGGTCGGCGGTGACCAGACTGCAAACCCGCTGTGGGGATGTTCATCAAAATGTCGGTGTGCGTTTGGCTTTGTCGCGGAAGACGTGGGGACCGGAAAGGTCGCCAATGAGAGCGGGTGCAAACGGGTATTCGACAGGGCCGCGCAACACACCAGAGACGTAGGACAGGACACAAAATGTCAAGTTTCTGAACGTTCAGACTCTAGCTTACCAAATTCTGTACGCGAGGCAAGGCGGCGGGATGCGTTGAGGCCAAAGAAAATGTGAAGAGGTGCCGGTGCATCGGGATGCCGCAATGCAGGTGGGGCGGGTGATTTGGTAGACTTGTGCTTATGAAACCCGAACAACAACTCGTCAGCCTCGGTCTGGTCCTTCCCATTCCGGCGGCACCGGTGGCGGCGTACATTCCCAGTCGGCTGGCCGGAAACCTTCTGTACATCAGCGGGCAGATCCCGTTTCTGGATGGCACGCTGATGGCGACCGGTCGGGTGCCTACGGAGGTGCCGCTTGAGCTGGCCCGCGCGTGTGCGCGGCAGTGTACGTTGAACGGATTGGCGGGCGCGCGGGCCGCGCTCGGATCGCTCGACCGCATTCGGCAGGTGGTGCGGGTCGGGTGCTTTGTGGCGTGCGAGAACGGGTTTGGCGATCAACCCAAGGTGGCGAATGCTGCGAGCGAACTGCTGGTGGAGGTCTTTGGCGAAGCCGGACGCCACGCGCGAGCGGCGGTGGGGACCAATGCGCTGCCGCTGAACGTGCCGGTGGAGGTGGAGTTTTTGTTTGAGGTTGAGTGAGTGGTGAGTGGTGAGTGGTGAGTGGTGAGTGG